>Ga0172367_10000337_pt1 | contig 71397 bp, 68 predicted proteins | sample Lak10m_FD_114542 | JGI IMG/M metagenome (GOLD analysis project Ga0172367, IMG submission 114542) | Freshwater microbial communities from Kabuno Bay, South-Kivu, Congo - kab_022012_10m | ecosystem: Environmental > Aquatic > Freshwater > Lake | place: Democratic Republic of the Congo: South-Kivu... | reverse complement strand
TGCCTCATTGAACGATGGGTAAAAGCCGATGTTATGGATCGCAAACCCAAGCGGAATCAACACCACAGCAGACATCGCACCCCAACCAACCTCGCCCCACACCGGCTTCGCATCAGACTCATCTCTGGTTTGATTGCCCCAAAAAGCAGTGACCAACACTGCAAGCAAAACCAAGTAGGCATCCAAGTTATGCAGATCACCGCCGCCGCCGATCTTGGTACTGACCACCGCCCCGCCAGCAAACAACACAAACAGCATGGCAAACAACACCAGCCAACGGAGAACATGCAGGGATGCGGTCTTCCCCCTCAGCATTTGGTACAACGCCACAAACATTGGCGCGGAGACAAGCGCAATGCCAGGCAAAATCCCCATTGGGAACGTCTCATTCGGCAGCAAACGGCTCCAGATCAGATCAGACGTGAAGCTCGAACCAAAGGCAGCTACATCGGCATTGCCTGAAATTTGGATATACACAAATTGTGAGAGCAGCGCAGAGGCAAGCCCGCTGATACCCCATACAAACGGAGTAACCCAATACGACCAGCCTTTTTCAGCAAACGGCTTTTCCAGCACATAGATTGCAATGGCAAGCATGGCAGGCACAGGGAACCAGTTTACGCGGCTAATGCCCGCCCAAAGCGAAGCAAAGATAATGAAGAACAAGGAGCGCCCGGGCTTTTCCACCGAAACGCCCAACAGAACAAGGATGACCATCACCTGCAAGTGGTAATACACCGCGCCTTGAAAGAAAAACAGAAATGCCCATGCGGTGACAAGGATCATCTTCCAGCCTGTTACGCGGGCAAAGCGGGCAAGGCTAAAGGCGGCGCCCAAGGTCAGCCCAAACCACAAAAACGCCTGCCAAAAGCGATGAAACCAGAGCGGCAATCCATCCACAAGGAAGGGAAGCGAAAGAAGCAGATACCGTGACGGATGCAAAAATGGAAGCGGGAGTTTCATTCCATACAACGCTTCAGAAAAGAACATTGATGCATAGTAATGCCGCCCCGCCTCAGAGTAGCCCAACGAAAACGGGTTGGCAGACGTTGCACCAAAAATGCCGTAGGTTTGATAAATAAATCCCTGCACAAGCACAACCGCAGCAAACGCCGTTACCCATTCGTATTTGAATAACCCTTTTAGCGCAATGGTTTGTAAAAGAGTGACCCACAAAAACACCCAAAAGATCGGCATGACCTGTGGAAGGACGCCGCCGAAAACATACAATCGGATCAGCCAAACGGAAAGAAAGCCGAGAAGAATAAGCAATACGTACAACGTAATGCGTAAGGGAGTTAATGAAGGGGTTGTGAATTCTTCGAGTCGGTTGGCAGTTCGATTCAGAAGCGAAGAGAATGAAAACCATGCAGCGAGAACGGTGGTCAGCGCAAACACGCCAACCAACCCGATCCATTTTGAGCGGAAGAGTGCGATCTCAAGGTCTGCTGTTCGCTGCACCGTCTGGAGAATCGCAAACACGCTGACCACTGTCAGCGTCCATAGCCATACCTGCAAAAAGTTTTTCGTGGAAATCGTTCTCATATTTCAAACCATTCTACGAATGAGCTGCAAAATTGACTTACTATTCAACAACCTTTTTTTCTTCATCCATTGCCGCCATAATAGACGGCAGAAAGAACGCCCCGGGCAGGCTGGTTGTTACGAACAATACACGGGTCAGCAGAGCAATGGTCGCGCTTTCAGAAGGAGTCAACCCGCCCAACCGCACGAGTAAAAATGTCATCGAAAGTTCCTGCACACCCAAGCCATTGATCGAGATCGGTACAAGGGTGACGAAATAGGTCAATGTGTACATACCCGCCACCAGCCAAAAAGAGAGCGGGTGGTCAATGCCAAGCAGCAGCAGGTAGATCATAAAGTAAATGAACAGCTGATTCAAAAGCGTGGCAAGCAGTGCGCCCCCCAACCCAGCCGGTTTTTTCAGCCAGATGGAAAAAGCGCTGAATGTGCGTTTGGCAAAGTCTACTGCTTTTTGGAAAAGCCCTGCAATAGCCAATGATTGAGTCGCGCTGTTATTAAGCGAAAAGAGAGGGATCAAGCCCAAAGGGAGGGCAAGGACCATTCCTGCCATCCCAACCAAACGGTCGGCAACGAGCGAGGCGAGACAGATCGCGCGGTCGTATCCCATTTGCATGGCGCCGCCCAGCCGCACCACATCCCCGCCAACTGTCGATGGTAAAAAATTGGATGAAAAATTACCGGTGAACATCAACATGATCGCACGGGCAAGCGAGATGGGCACTCCTGCCGAATGCAGCAAAACGTACCAGCGGGTTGCGGCAAAAACGCGCGAGATCAACAAGACCAGCAGGGCAAGTAAAAGGTAGTTAATGGATACCCGCCGTAAAGCGGAGAATAACTCGCCATCCCCCTGTTCTTGAACCAGAACCAATAACAAAACCAACGCCAGAATGCTGCCCCCAATGCGGGCAATATTCTGGCGATTTTTACGCAGCCATTTGCTCATTTTTTTATGTTGATCTTTGTGCGAATGGTGTACGTGGGCTTACGCTGCGACTCGTGATAAGTGCGAACAAGCAGTTCTGCGATCAGACCCATCAGCATGGATTGAAAGCCGAGGATGAAAAACATGGTGCTTGTCTGGAAAAGCGGCGAGCCGGTAACACCCACAAGGAAGAACATTCGGCGAAAGAAAAGATATGCCATCAGCAATGTACTGATGACGATCAGTACAAGCCCTGCGCCGCCAAAAAGGTAGATCGGTTTGGATGCAAAGCCGACCAGAAATTTCACCGTGAACAGGTCGAGGATGACTTTCGCGGTTCGCTCCAGCCCGTACTTGGTCTTTCCAAAGCGGCGGGGGTGGTGGTTGACGATGACTTCGGTGATCTTCGCGCCAACAGATGCAGCATAGACCGGAATGAAGCGGTGCATTTCGCCATACAGGCGGAAGCCCTCGAGCACTTCGCGGCGATAAGCCTTGAGCGTGCAGCCATAGTCATGCAGTTCCACACCTGTGACCCATGAAATCAGTTTGTTTGCCATCATGGAGGGGAAGTTACGCGTGACGGCGTTATCTTTGCGCTGTTTGCGCCATCCGCTCACGAGGTCGTAGCCTTCGTTAAGTTTATCCAACATCATGGGAATATCGGCGGGGTCGTTCTGCATGTCGGCATCGAGCAGGACGATGATCTCGCCTTGTGAATAGTCCAACCCGGCGGCAATGGCGGCTGTCTGCCCAAAGTTGCGGCGGAAGGAAACCACACGTATGTGTTCGGGGTCTTTTTCGGCGTATTCTTGAAGAATGACAAGGCTTTTATCGCGGCTGCCGTCATCTACAAGAATGACCTCCCAGATCTTATCCAGAGAGTTCATGGTTTCGTACAGCGCTTCAAAAAGCAGGGGGAGGTTATCCTGTTCATTGAAAACAGGGATGATGAGTGAAAGGTTCATGGTAATCGTTTGAATATCCTTAATTCAGCGCCTTCCTCACAGGAGGGAGACACTGGAGGTTTTGCAAATTCCTGAAAATGTTGCGGCGAGAGAAAATCGCGCCACTCTGCGTAACGCTTCGCCTCGATGATGAAAATATCCGCTTCGGTGCGCCAGCGTTCATCCAACTCGGCGTTCCAGTGGCTAAAGTAGTGCAGTACATCCGGGTCGCCGCCAATACGGAAAGTATACCCATCGTTGATCTGTATCGGGAAGATACGCGCCTGTGGGACGTAGATCATGGGGGTATAGGCGTTCCCGCCATCCCAATATACCAGACTATCCGGCGGGATGACCGAAGCCATGTAAGCGCCAAGCTCCTCATGATCGCGGATGATATCGGTATTGCAATTTTTTTTACTTTCTCCAAGGTGGAGGACGGGAGAAAGGATAAAGCCAATAACAAGAAAAGAGTTAGTCAAAGCAAGCGCATAGGTTGTCTTTTGGCTGCGCTTCCAAACAAAATACGCCAGAATCAACACCCCGAAACCAGCAAGTAAGCCGATGGATGAACTTATCCAGCGTTTCACCTGCACCAACGGCATATCAAACCCCTGGGTCAAGGCATCCACAATGGCGATAAAGCCCAATCCATCCGAACGGATGCGCGGAACAAGGGGCAGGTTAAGCAACCCGCTGCCGACTTGTTCAAAAAGCGAGTATCCAATTCCGGCAGCGACGATCAAAACAACAGGGATGACCGCCATTTGCACAGCGCGATTTGGTTTTTTATTCCAGAAATGAGAAAAAGCGATCACAAAAAAAAGAATTCCGAGCGGGTCGAAAAAGCCAAGATAATTTGAAAAACAAAACACGCAGGAATAACTTTCGTATTGACTTGCAATCGCTGCCCAGCCATGCATGACAGCCAAGACAAAGTAACTCACACCGAGAAAGCTCACCGCACGCATGGCGGGTGCAAATTTCCACCCGGCACGGGTTGGAAGCAGAAGCAAACTCAAAAATCCGCCAACCAGGGGAATGAAGTGATAACGAATTCCTTGAAAGAAGGAATTAAGACGATTCCAAAAATCGATGTTCGGGTCCCAAATCGCAACCGAGTCGGGTGGAATACGAAAAGCATCAAGGAATGGCGTAAGAGTTTCGGGCAGCCACGGCGCCCAAATTGTCATCACTCGGGGCCAATAAAAAATGTGAAACGCAATGAAAAAGAATGAACCTGCTGCCGCTGCCCAAATCCCTTTTTGTTTACCATGCTGCCAAAAAATATAAAGAATCAAGAACAATAGAATTGGCGCCATATTCTGACGTGTAAAAACCGCAACGGCTGCCAATATGGCAGCAAGAACAACCTGCCACAACGGTCGTTCTTCGCCAAGGCTGAGAACGCATATCCACGCCAGAACACAGGCAATAATGACTTCAGATACAGCGCGGGCGTGAAGTTTTATGATCATGGGGCTAAGCGCAAACACCCAGACCGTACATGCCGCCAACCAATGATTTGTCCAACGGCGGGCGGTTATCCATACGCCCAAGATGGTAAGCAAGCCAAGAAAAATCGAAAAATAACGCCCGGTACGCAGCCCTGCGCCAAACAAATATTCAGCAAGACCCGGAATCAAAAACGCAAACGGAGCTTTATTCGTCAGCGGACCGTATGGCTCGAACGGCATGTACACCCCGCGGATATACAAAATACCCTTGAGCAGGTACGCACCCTCATCCAAACTACTGACCGTGGAATGGGCGTACATCACAGCGCGGAAAAAATAAAGAATCGCCCCCGCAACCGCCAGTATGATCGGCAGCCAGGAGGGCAGTTCTTTATTAAATACTTTTGAAGAGTTCATAAATAATCAAGTGACAGTCACCTTAAAGGTGACTGTCACTTATATAACTAGCCCATTTTTTTATGGCGCGCCAGGTCTGAATCCACCATCATGGTAACTAATTCCTTAAAGGATACTTGCAGTTCCCAATTCAATTTCTTCTTCGCCTTGCTCGGGTCAGAGATGAGCAGGTCTACTTCGGCAGGGCGGTAGAAACGTTCATCCACCACCACATAATCCTTGTAATCCAGATCAACATGCGAGAAGGCGATCTCACAAAACTCGCGCACGGCGTGGGTCTCACCCGTGCCGATGACATAATTATCGGGCTGATCCTGTTGAAGCATCAACCACATCGCGCGGACATAATCTCCCGCAAAGCCCCAGTCGCGCTGGGCTTCGAGGTTGCCAAGACGCAGTTCTTTCGCTTTGCCAAGCTTGATGCGGGCAACCGCATCTGAAATTTTGCGGGTCACAAATTCCAACCCACGGCGCGGACTTTCATGGTTGAACAAAATGCCCGATGTCGCAAAAATATCGAACGACTCGCGGTAATTAATGGTGATCCAATGCCCATACACCTTCGCCACACCATACGGACTGCGCGGATAGAACGGAGTATCTTCCTTTTGCGGAACTTCCAACACTTTACCGAACATTTCACTGGAAGATGCCTGATAAAAACGGATCTTCGGGTTCACAAAGCGGATCGCCTCCAACATGCGGGTCACACCCAAGCCGGTCACATCACCAGTGAGCGCAGGCTGCCCCCATGAGGTCGGCACAAAAGACTGAGCCGCAAGGTTATACACTTCGGTAGGTTTGTACTCTTCAAGCAAAGAAAGCAAAGAACCCTGATCCTGCAAATCGCCCTGCAACACAGTGATACTATCCAACAAATGTTCGATGCGTTCAAAATTTACAGTGCTGGAACGGCGCACCATGCCGATTACTTGATAGCCCTTGGAGAGCAAAAGTTCGGCAAGATATGAACCATCCTGCCCCGTAATTCCTGTAATGATTGCTGTAGGCATTCAATCTCCTTAATTCAAAATTCAGTCACTGAATTATACACGATGTTCACGGTCACGCCACGCACCCCAACCCAGGATCAGAAGCCATAAGGCAAATATCAACGCCACCATCCCTGCAAACGGCAGTTGAAAACCAATATGCAAATAACGGTTCGCATACCACTGCGCGAACACCACCACAAAAGCCGCTTCCATCCACACCACACGCATCACCCACGCACTGCGAAACTCACGCCACCACACCCAAACATGCCCCGCAAGGATCGCCTGCCACATAAACAAAATGGTCCGATAGCGCGGATTATCCCATTGATCGCCGCCGCCGCGTAATGCCGTAAACAGGACCCATGCCCACACTACAAAACTTAGCCACAGGATGATGCTTCGCCTCTTCCCCGTACTTGGGCTTGACCCTGCCACCCAAACAAGGATCAACGCTGGAAGCAAGGTGTACCAACCCACCGCCCGCAGAATGCCGATCACCTTCCAGATCAACTCCGTCGGCGCGATGAGAATGGCAGGCAGAACCGGCTGAAGCACACCATAGATCATCACAAAAGGCAGCTGAAGCGAAGCGGGCATTTCATCAAATAATTTTTGCACCCAACCCGACTCGCGCTCGATCTTGTACGAATTCCATTTGAACGACTCGCGGATGAAGTTCTGAATCACCCCCAGCGGACCACCGCCGCCCAGGTTGCCACGATCCAACGCGGACGATAGCAGGAACAACCCCGCCACAAACACAACGCCCAAAACCGCCACGACCCACCACGGAATTTTTCCGCGCTCGCTGGCAAAATAAAGCCAACCGCCAAGGATGACCAGAGTCACCAATGCAATGGATGGCGAGACCAGCAGCATCCCTGCAATGCCAACCGCAAGCCATGCGATTTGCTTTTGATCTGAACCTGAGATTGCTTCGTCGGGAAGAGCACCCTCCTCGCAATGACGGGAATTATTATTTTTCAAGTCTTTATTCCATGCCACGAAGCCCCACAAGCAAAAGGCGCTAAACGCCAGCAGATACGGTTCACGCATGGCAACCCCACCGAGTAGCACACTCTCCGGGTACAAGGCAAAGACCCATCCGGCGGCAAGAGCCGTCTTTTCATCCCATTGCAATGAGACGGCTTTCCACAAGAACGGCACGCCCAACGCCCCCATCAACGCAGACATCAGCACCAACAGCAACACACGGTGGGCATCCGGTGAAAGGTAACGGTAGATGAGCGCACTAAACGCAAGCAGACCGCCATACTGGTCGTAGGCGAAACGGCTGTTGAACGCATCCAAAATGGGACGGTTAGACGAGGCAAGTTCCCACGCCTGCGCGTCGCGGCGGTAGGCATCGGTGTAAGTGAAGCCCGCACTCTGCTCCTCATCGCCCGCGTGACCGAAAACCGGCAAGCCAAGGTAAGTGGTCAGCCCGCCTGCCAAGCGCAGAATGAAAGCAAGAGACACCATCCAAATGAGTGCCCTGCCACCGCCCGCCCAGCGCGTGGACACGGCAAGAAGTAAAAGGGAAAGGAAGAAAAGGAAAGAAAAAGCCAGCCAACCGATGAACCAATTCCCCGGCTGAAGGCTGGCGAGAACTGCGCCCAATACAAAGGCAAGCGGCAAAACCCAAAACAAGTCTTTTTGTTGAAAGGTCTTCATAGCCCCACTTTTACCATGAAATGTCTTATAGAAAAATCTCCAAGATTCTGCTCTTGGAGGTTTTTGTTACACAAACACCGCAGACGAAACTTTGAAGCGTTTTGCCAACCCGCGAATCTGACGGACGTTCAATTCGCGTTTGCCATTCAATATTTCAGAGACCACACCCTGCGAACCGACCTCTGGCAAATCCGATTGTGCCAATCCATGTTCATCCATGAGAAAGCGCAATACTTCTGCACCTGTCGATTCGGGGATTGGATAATGTTCTTCTTCATAAAGAGCAATCAAAGAACCAAGCGTATCCATCAACCCATATAGCGGATGTTCTTCATCATCCCCAATTTCATCCAATAAGGTATTGAGCCGTTCTACTGCCGCGTTGTATTCACCCTCGTTGCGAACCGAAAGCAAAGGGGCAATATTTACCCAATGAGTTTGAAGTTCATTTGTCAGGAGTGTCATGTTTCCAATCTCCTTTGTCATACTCGGCGTGGGTCAGAACATACCGAATATAGACCTTGCCACGGTTGAAATGAATGGACGTAATCAACCGATACTTGTTGCCGCCGATATTGAAAATAACCCAATGGTCAACTTTATCTGCCGAAGGGAAAACTTCACGAAGTTCTGCAAAACTACTAAACTCCGTTTTCTGCACGATTTTGAACCATCGAATTAGGGCATTTCGGCTTTCGGGATGTTTCTCCCAAAATTGAATTAAGGTTTTGCGGGTAATGATATGCACAAAATTAGTATATCTCAATTTGAGATATTGTCAACTGAGGTTTGCGTCAAGCAACTCCATCACCCGCTCTTTGCGCTTACCCCAGCTAATGCAGCCCCAATTCCTCTTTCGGCTTGTTGAGAATGATGAACCCAGCAATAATTGGATATGCATGGCGAATTGAATATATCAAGGTGTTGACTATCAAGTTTTCAACATTAACATCAAAACTATAACGAGAGTTACCAAAATAAGAAAGCCCCCATATCACGATCCCCGCAATGGTGATAATTCCTAAAACGCCAACCCACTTTGTCAGTGTTTTTCCAAAACATTGCCCTGTAAAAAGAAATACTGCGCCGACCAATAAGCCTAGACTGGATAAGAAATACAGGGGAGTTTGAAAATCCCCTCCCCAAGTTAATGATCGTAGAAAGAACCTAAAATAATACAGAGTGATCAAGAAATTAAATACAATCACAATCTTAATTCGAGGTTTCATTTTTATCATTACCTCTGCATCCCAATTTTGCCCATCACCCGCTCTTCGCGCTTCACCCAAGTCAACTGCTTCACATCCAAGCGGGCTTGCGCACCCAATGCCAAGCGGCGCGGTTCATCGGCAAGCAACGACTCAATCTCCAATCTCCAATCTCCAACATCCCCCGGCTCCACCAACACCGCATTGCCCTCATTCAAAATTTCTCGTATCGAATCCAGATCCGCAGAAACAATTCCGCGCCCCGACGCCATGTACTCGAACATCTTCATCGGGTTGATGACCTCGGCAATGTCCTGTCCGCTCGAAGCCTCGATGGAACGCGAGTACGGCATCAGCAGCACATCCGCAGCGGCTTGATATAACGGAATCGACTCGTGCTTCACGAAGCCGGTCATCGTCACGTTGGTCATGCCCGCCTCGGTCAATTTTCCGCGCCAAAACTCCACCAACTCGGGCGTGCCTCCCACCCATAAAAAATTCACTGCAGTCATTTGCTTGGCGAGTTCAAACAAAAGGTCCGCGCCGCGCCCCGGGTAGATGTGACCTGTGAATCCAACAGTCAGCCCCTCTTTCAAATTTAATTGACGACGCGCCTCGGTGGGACTTGGCAAACCTGCATACTTTTCCAACTCGACACCGTTCGGCGCGAGCAATATCGCTTCATCCTTAAACTGAAACTGGGTCGAGCGTTCCAAAGCCTTTCTCAACGTTGACGTGGTGACCGTCATCACCTTGGGCGTGTGCTGATTCCAAAACTGGCGCATCCACCACACGCCGAGTTTGCCAGAATTATCCGCGTGCATTTCGAGCACCACGGGGTAACCGCTCCACGCGCCCAACGCCGCGGACTGAGGCAGCCAGGTGTAAATTAACTCAGCGCCAAATTTCTTCGCAGCCCGCTGGGCGTGGACGATAAAGTCGAGGCGTTTGAGTCTGCTAATGGATGGGAGCAATTCAAGTTCGGGAGCGAGGCGTAATCCGTAATGCGTAAGTAGTAATTGGTGATTGGTAATTGGCACTTCTTTGGGAGCAAACATCTTGATGTCATGTCCCAATTGTATTAAGGCTTGTGCAACCTTCATTGCTTGAATCGAATTGGCAGTGAGAGATGGAATCCTTGAGTTTGTGATGAGTGCAATTTTCATTTCGCAATCTCCAATCTCTTAATCTCCAATATCCCTCTACCCACCATCATCCCCACCGAAGCAATGTAATAGAACGAAAGCAACCCGCCCGCCGCCGCCACGCCATAGACCGGCACAAGCCAAAACGAAAGCACGAGTTTGATGATGCCCGCCGCAAGCGTGACATAGACGGGAAACTCCGGCAAACCGAGCGCGAGCAGGAGCGGACGATTCCAAAAGAGGATGTAGTTGAAGACCAAGCCGATGGTCAGCGCGACGAGGGCGGGATAAGCATTGAGGTATTCTTCGCCGGAGTAAACACGAATGACCCAATGACCAAAGAGAATTAAACCGATGCCAATGGCAAGATTGTAAGTGAACGAAAACGCCGTGATCTTCTTGAGAAAACTTTTGAGTTTGCCCCATGCTTTTTCAACCGCAAGTTTATTGATCTCCGGAAAAGTCGTAGCAATCAGCGGATCGGCAGGGATGGCGAGGAAGTGCGTAATGGTGTAGGCAACGCGATAATAACCAACCGCAGTGGTATCGAGAAAGAAACCCACCCAGATCAATTCACTCTCGCGGAAGAGTTTGATGATGGTCGCGCTGATGTTGGAGCTGAACGCAAAGCGGAAAATCTTTTTTCGTGCAGTGAGTTTTGAGATGGGCGTGCGCCACCATCCGCTGCCGAGTTTTTCTTTAAGTTGAATTTGGGCAAGGATGAAAAGCCCCAGACCGATAATGGATTTACCAATGAGATATGCAATGAGAACGGCGGTAATACCGCCATTGAAAAAGAATGCGCTAGCAATGACAAGCGTGGTGACGATGGCTTGAATAAGATTCACTGTCCCCTGCAATTTGATCTTTCCGGCAATCTGCAAAATGCCGGTAGATGTTTCGGTGTTGAAGTTTGCCAGCAAGTTGAAAGCGAAGACCATGAACATCCACGCAATATTGGGGGTTTTGGCAAGGTGGGTCTCGGCTAGGTTTGCGCCGCCTAGAACTACAAAAAACGCAAGCAGGGAAACTGCGCCCTCTGTAATGCCTGCCGCCTTGATCAATGCAGAGGCTTGTTCTTTATCCTGCTTGTTCAGGTATTCGCCGCCATAACGCACCACCAGTTCGCTCATGCGGAACGAGAAGACGCTGTTCACTGTCGAAGCGAACGCCATCACCACGCCGATGAGACCAAACCCCGCCGGTCCGAGCAGACGCGTTGCCATGATGCCTTGCACAACACTTAATCCAAGCGCGAGGGTATTGTTGCTGAATAACGATCCGCTGGAGCGCATCACTTTGGCAAAGAGCGGGTCGTTCTTGAATTTGGAAAGGAGGGACATTGGAATAATTTACGTGTCACGCACTACGAATTACCACGCCCCATGATGCGTAATTCGTAATGCGTACAAACCACTTATGGCGTAAGGATGTCTTTTGCCCAATCGCGTTCTGCCATGTACCAATCGATCAGATTCTTCATACCCTGGCGCAAATTGAACTGCGGTTCCCAGCCCAGCATTTGGCGCGCCTTGCTCACATCTGCCTGGTTGGTGAGCATATCCGCCAGATTCGGCGGACCATGTTGTACAACGGCTTTCTTGCCAGTCAATTCTTCGGTCAATGAAACCAGCTCATTAATACTGATCACCTCATGCCCGCCGAGGTTGATGATCTCATATCCCACAGGTTTAAGCGCCGCAATGGTTCCACGGGCAATGTCATCAATATAAGTAAAGCCGCGAGATTGATTGCCATCCCCATTAATGCGCACCGGCTTGCCTTCCAATATCCATTGCACAAAACGCAGCATGGCAAGGTCGGGTCGTCCGGCAGGACCATATACCGTGAAGAAGCGCAGGATGGTCACATCAATGTCATAAAGATGATGATACGAATGCGCCAATGCCTCGGCTCCCTTTTTACTGGCGGCATACGGCTGCATCGGCTCACTGCTGGATGCGGTTTCCGGCGTGGGGTAGGGTGGATTCTCGCCATAGATGCTGGATGTGGAAGCCAGAATGAATTTCTTGCACCCATACTGATGGCAGATCTCCAGCATATTCAATGTCCCCATCACATTCGATTCAAGAAAGACCCATGGGTTCTCCACACTAAAACGAACCCCCGCCCGCGCTGCAAGGTTGATCACACCGTCAAACTTTTCATTCTTAAACAATTCCACAACTGATTTTTCAGAAATATCACGCTTGTGAAATTTGAAGTTCGGCTTCGCCGTCAATTTTTTGAGGCGGTATTCCTTCATGCGCGGGTCATAGGCATCATTGATATTGTCGATACCCACCACCGTATGCCCCTGATCCATCAGTAGTTCCGAAGTCCGCGCACCGATGAAACCTGCCGCGCCTGTCACCAGATAATTTGCCATTATTTCTCCTTTAAGTATTACGCAATACGGAATGCGTAAAGACTATAAGCGTTCAACGTTTTCAAACCTGCCAAGTTTACCCGTTGCGTTGCGCGTATCGAACACAAATTTTGCCGCGCCAATGATCTCGGTATAGTTGTACATTTTATGATTTGTGACGATCACAACCGCATCAGATATTTTCACTTCAGACATCAGGTCTGTAACGCTATCCATCTGCCAGCCTTCGGTCTCATGGTGAATATGCGGAATGTACGGGTCGTGATATTTGACAGACGCGCCTTTATTTTGAAGCAAGCCGATCACATCCAAAGACGGCGACTCACGCACATCATCAATATCGGGTTTGTACGCCACCCCCAAAACAAAAATGCTCGAACCTTTGATGGTTTTCCCCAGATCGTTCATCGACTCCATCAACCGGCTGACCACATAACGCGGCATATTGGTATTGACCTCAGAAGCCAACTCGATAAAACGAGCATTGTAATTAAGCGACTTCATCTTCCATGAAAGATACAACGGATCAATGGGAATACAATGACCGCCCAAGCCGGGTCCCGGTGTGAATTTCATAAAACCGAACGGTTTGGTCGCCGCCGCATCGATCACCTCCCACACATCCACGCCGAGGCGTTCGCACATGATCGCCAGTTCGTTGACCATGCCAATATTGATCATGCGAAACGTGTTCTCCAACAGTTTTGCCATCTCTGCCGCTTCTGCCGAACTGACCTTATGCACAATTTCGATCGCGCCTTCATACCAGGCAGTGGCAACATCGCCGCAGGCTTCAGTAATACCGCCCATCACCTTTGGAGTATTTTTTGTGGTGAAATCCTCGCGCCCGGGGTCTACACGTTCGGGCGAGAAGGCAAGGAACCAATCTTCGCCCACCACCAGATCATGCTCTGTGCCAAGTTTCGGTAAAAGCAATTCACGGGTCGTGCCCGGGTACGTGGTGGACTGCAACACCACCACCATGCCCTTGTGCATGTATTTCGACAATTCTTCCATCGCAGAAATAATGAACGACATATCCGGGTCGCCGGTCTGGCGCAGCGGGGTCGGCACACAAATGCTGACCGCATCCATATCCTGCAAAACAGAAAAATCAGCAGTGGCTGTTAAATTCCCCGATCTGACCAATTTCGCAACGGTTTCAGTCTTCACATCCGGGATATAAGACTTCCCATCATTCAACGCATCAACCTTACGTTTGTCCGGATCCACCCCAGTGACCTTGAACCCCGCCTCACCAAACACAACCGCCAACGGCAGCCCCACATACCCCAACCCAAGGATTGCAACCCTGGCGCTCTTGTCTTTCAATTTTTTCGTTAGTTCTTCTTTAATAGACATGTTTTCCTTCAATGTTTTATCAAAATAAACTTAATTGCTGCGGCTTATCATCTTCAACTGCCGCGATAATTTTTCTTTCCACCGGCTTTCTGCCCAAAGCCATGCGCGCCTCGTTCAACTGGTCTGGCAATTTGGCAAAATCTGCCAGCATGGACGGGCGCAAAGCAGGCTGATGCAAAGCCGCCGCCGGGTGATACATGGGAATGATAAACCTTCCACCAATATTTTGCATCTGCCCATGGATCGAGGTGATCTTCGCACCGGCAAAATACCTCCCCATGGATATCCGCCCCAGGGTAATGATCACGCTGGGGTTTATCGCGCCGATCTGCGCCTCAAGATACAGATTGCACATTTCAAGCTCATCGGGCTGCGGGTCGCGGTTGCCCGGCGGACGGCACTTGACCACATTGGCAATGAACACTTCACCACGCAGCAAACCCGCCTGTTCCAACAACTGATCTAAAAACTTGCCAGATGCCCCCACGAACGGGCGCCCCTGCTCATTCTCATGAAAGCCCGGACCCTCGCCAATGAACATCACCTCAGCATCCGCCGGACCTTCCCCCGTCACCGCCTTTTTACGAGACTCGTGCAAACTGCACTTTGTGCAGGCAGAAACTTCACGGGCAATTTGTTCAAGTGTTTCAGCGGCAGACATTTATGCTCCTTGCAGATCGTCCATTTCGTTCAACGACATTAAAATGGCATCTTCATTCGTATCTTTGTAATATCCTGTTCGCCGTCCATCTTCCACAAAGCCAAGCGAGAAATACAAATTTTGCGCGGCTTCATTTTTTTCGCGCACTTCCAAAAATGCGCGGATCACGCCTTCATCCCTCGCAGCAAGCAAGGCATGAACCAAAATCTTTTTTCCCACCCCCCGCCTGCGAAAATCGGGGTGCGTGGCAATCGTGGCAATATGCAATTCATCCACCATCAACCAACCCACCATCATCGCCGCAATGCGCCCTTCCCATTCCACCACCCAACAGCGCGAAACTTCATTGCTTGTTATTTCATAATGAAACGAGCGCGCGGGCCACGGCAGAGAAAAAGATACTTGGTCAATGGCAACCACCTGCTCAAGGTCTTCTTCTGCCATCTTACGAATCAAAAAACCTGACAGGTCTCCAGAGGGAATGTGCAAATCAGAATTCATTGATCAAGACCTGTCAGGTTTTACCATCATTGAATCGGCGTACCCGCCACATGCAAATAGATCGGCGCAAGCGAAGCCGCATCATCGGCGTCACTATCCTGCCAACGCGCCCACGCCAACTCTGCCAGAACCGAAGGTCTGCGTACACACAAGGCAGGTGAAGCCAGTTGCAAATACTTTGATTTCGAAACTTTTTTACGATCATCAGATGAAAGCTCCCCTGCGATGATGGTTGGATGCTCGATCTCCGCCAGCAACTCATCCAACGTCCCGCTTCGCACCGTGTTTTCAGCCTGCCACTGTTTCTCAATATTTTGATACACACCGAAAGCGATTCGCTTCCGCCCGGCTTGCAAAACTGCCACCAGCGGAATCTCTGCCAAAGGCTGCGCCGCCGCGATCACATCCAACGTGGAGATGCCCATCACCGGCAGGGTACGCGCCAGCGCAATCCCTTTAACCAGCGATAAGCCAACGCGCAAACTTGTAAAAGACCCGGGTCCGATGGCAACGCCCAAAGCTTGGACCATGCTCATGGTCACGCCGCACCGTTTCAAAAGTCCAGAAAGAGCCGGTGAAAGTTCTGTGGTGTGATGCTGTTTGGTCATCCATGTCATTTCACCGAGCACTTGATCCCCATCATGCAATGCCAACCCAACCTGCGCAGTGGATGTATCAATAGCCAGAAGCATGGTTATCCTCCCACCATGGCGTGACGAATGGATTCCAGCAGATCATCATAACGCGCCCCATGTGCGTGGAAGTTCATCTGGCGGTGTTCTTCAGAAATATGGTTAAGCTGAATTTGCAAATGCTCAGCAGGAATAAGATCGCCCAACCGTTCGGGCCATTCGATGATGAGTGCGCCTTCAGCGATCATCGAGTCGAGGTCGAGTTCTTCGGCTTCGGGAACGGTCTCAAGGCGGTAGGCATCCATATGAAAAAGCTGAGCGCCATCGGCGCGGCGATATAAATTAACGAGGATAAAAGTGGGGCTTGAAACCGTATCAAGCGAGCCCCAACCCTGCGCAAGCCCCTGCGTAAAGGTGGTCTTGCCCGCGCCAAGATCGCCCTGCAAACAAAGCACATCGCCCGGCTTTAATAAACCGCCAAGCCGCAGCCCAATGCGGCGGGTTTGCTCGGGGCTGCGGCTGAAAAATTCGATCATGTGTGCGTCAAGAATAGCCATTGGGTTGAAATTATACTATCCTGTTAAAACAATTACGCATTACGGGGTACGTAATGCGTAATGCGTAATGCGTAATCTTAAACCGGTTATTTCTTTTGCCCGGGCATTCGTTTGGTGATCTCGTCGGATATTCTTTGCGGTATGCCTGTGATCTCTTGTGTAATCCGCTTTGGGATCTGCTGCAATTGCTTGGGCAGCATTCGCTGAAAGAGAGTGCCGCGCCAGTTTTGCAGGATCGCTTCGGTATATAGTTTTTCAAGCGAACGCACCTGTGTTTCGATGGAATATTTTCGGCTCAGGGTAAGAGAGTGTTCGCCAAATTTCTTAAGCCGTTCACGGTCTGGCAGCAGGTCGGCGAGAATATCGGCATATTGGTTCACGTCAAGCGGCACTTCATATCCGTTCATGCCGTTTTCCAGCATACCTTCAAAGGCTTCGTCCTTGACTGCCACGAACGGCAAACCGGAAGCGATGGCTTCGATGACGGAGATGGGGTGAACCTCGGTGGTGGATGCGGAGAGGAATACATCGGCATCGTGGAAAATATCGGGCAGGTCTGTACGCGCAACCATGCCCAAAAAGTGGATGCGGTCTCTGGCTTTGCTGGCTTTGGCTTTTTCTTCCACACCTTTGCGGGCGCCGCCATCTCCTGCAAAGACCAAATGGGCATTCGGCACACGGTCTGCAAAGAGGTTGAAGGCATCCACAATAAAATCGAGCCGCTTCTCCGGGTCCATGCGACCAACCGTGAGCATGATGGGGGCATCTTCTTCTATTCCCAGCCGCTTTCGCAATGCGCCGGGATTCTTCACGGTTTCAAACATGCTCAAGTCAATGCCGTTGGGAATGATCGCAATCGGCTGTTTTACCTTTTGCTGCAATAACAAACGATAGAACTTCGGTGAAGGAACGATGATCTGATCCCCCAGATCGGTGGAGGCTTTGCTAAACCATGCCGCCGCGCGTTTGATAAGCCCCGTGCCGCCGATGAATTTGATGTAATGGGTGTAATCGGTGATGGAGGTGTGATAGGTGTAGATCAACGGCAGGCGCTTGGTGGAGGCGGTGAGATAGGCTAACAAACCCATGCTTGCGGGGCTGTGTGCGTGCAATACATCGAAGTGTTCGCGGGTCAATTTCCATGTGGAGCGGGGCGTTCCCAATACTGCCACATAAATGGGCGGGTTGTTGAGATATTTCAACGAGGGCAGGCGCATCACATTGCGCTTGTCATCTTTATAGCCCGGGAATTTTGGGGCAAAGATGGTCACCTGGTGACCGCGTTCCTCCAGTCCCTTTGAGATCATTTGCAGCGAAACGGAGACTCCGTTCACCTGCGGAGCATAGGTATCTGTAAACAAGCCGATACGGAGCGAGCCAATTGGAAGGTCTGTCTGTTCTGTTTCCATTCATTCTCCATCAATAGACACTAAAGGGTTTCAACGTCTTTAGGGTCTGAACCAAGTTGCTTCTTTTCCCGTTCCTGCTGCGACACGTTCAACTTCATGCGTTTTAAGAGTTCACGACGGGTAAGCATCACACGATGCTGGCAGCCTTTACATTCCAAACCAATATCTGCACCCAGGCGAACCACCATCCACTCGTAGGAACCGCACGGGTGTGGTTTTCGCAGACGCAGAAGGTCTTTCAATTGAAGATCGGGCAGCATGGTGGGGATTATACCTTTACGGGCGATAGACCATAAACGATAGACGATGGAAAAACAATCGTCCATTGTCAATCGTCTGCACTTGGGAAATAGTTCTCACCTGCCATGAGAACACTTTCCTTGAAGGAAACCCCGTTCCGAACATAATAGAAAGCGTAGAAGCGAAACGGAGGCAGGTATGAACAAAGATTTCACGGTCAAATTTTGGGGCGTGCGCGGAAGTTACCCCACCCCGGGAGCGAATACAGTTAAGTTCGGCGGGAATACCGCCTGCGTGGAAGTGAACGCAGGTGGACGCACGATCATCCTGGATGCGGGCACAGGGATCATTCCACTTGGGCGTGAACTTGCAAAACGCCAGAACCTTGAGTTATTGCTCCTGTTCAGCCATCTGCATCATGACCACACCCAGGGCTTTCCGTTCTTTGTGCCTGCTTATATGCCGAAAGCCTTGCTGCACATTTGCGGACCCGGCGGCACGGCAGAGACGGTGAGGCATGTCCTTGAACACAACCAGTCGTCCGATACGTTCCCCGTCAGTTTGCAAGATATGGCATCGAACAAGGATATTCGTTCACTGCGCGAGTCGCAGATAATTCTCTGGGATGAGGATGGAGTCAGGGTGGTCGAATCAAGCCCAAATCCGAGCCCTGAGGCGGTGGTCATCCGCATTCAAAAATCGCACGCGCACCCCGGCGGCGTGTACCATTATCGCATCACCTATCAAGGTAAGTCTATTGTGTACGCCACCGATACCGAGGGGTATATTGGCACAGACCGCAAGCTGGTGAATTTTGCGCGTGATGCCGATGTGCTGATCCACGATGCGCAGTATTCGGAGGATGATTACATCGGCAAACAGGGATTTGGTCACTCAACAGCAGCAATGGCTGGAGAGGTCGCCGCCTCTGCCGAAACCGGACAGTTGATCCTGTTCCATCACGACCCATCCTACAGTGACGATTGGGTGGCGGCGCAAGAACGTGCTGCGAAAAATATTTTCCCTGATTCGTGTGCGGCGTTTGAAGGTTTGTCCCTCACCCTAACCCTCTACCCTGACGGGCACACGTCCCGAAGGGGTATGAGGGAAGGAGTAAAATATGTTACGCATGACTGAACTTAAAAAAGACGATACTCGCAATATCCTTTCGGACATTAAATTGTTCGAAGGTCTCACTCCGGTTCAATTGGATTGGGTTGCTCACCGCGCACATCGGCGGGTGTTTCCAACCGGCAAGAATGTGATGTTGATCGAACAACCCGGCGAGGCGGTGTATATCATTTTGCATGGGACGGTGAAGGTTTATACCGAGCAGGGCGGGCGCGATGCGATCCTTTCCATATTGGGCAGCGGCGACCTGATCGGCGAGATGAGTTTGATAGACAGCGTGGGGCGCTCTGCCAGTGTGGTGACGCTTGAAGATTCGCTCATGTTGTGGATGGACAAGACCACCTTCTACTATATGCTTGATAACTTTCCGCCCATCGCGCGCAATCTTGTGAAAATCCTTTCCGCGCGCGTACGTCTCTCTGACCAGATGATCCAATCGCTTGCCACACTGGATGTCAACGGGCGGGTGGCGCGGCAACTGCTGGCGTTCGCGGAACGCTATTATCAAGAAGTAGACGGAGGCATTCGCATCCGTATTGCGTTAACCCAAAGCGACATTGCCGACCTTGTGGGAGCCTCACGAAAACGGGTCAATCAGGCAATGGTTTTTTTCAAGGAGCAAGGTCTGGCAACGACCGATGCCGACGGGCGCATCCTCATTCAGGATAAAGCGGGGTTGGCGAGGTTTTGTAGTTAGTGGAGTAGTTAAGTAGTTGGGTGGTTGAGTAGCCGTGGAGCCGAAAACTCTGCGGCTGTTTTTTTAACCAACACACTACCCGACTAACAGACTACGCGACTATAATCCGCTCATGACCGATTACAAATTTTTTCACCCTACTGAAGTCCGCTATGGCGATTTGGATCCGCAGGGACATGTGAACAACGCCAAGTATCTAACCTATTTTGAACAGGCACGCATTTACCATTTGATAAAGGTCGGGCTGTTCGGCAAAGACCAATCTTTCATGGAGATCGGGGTCATCATTGCAGATATCCACATTACCTACCATGCCCCCACCCACTACGGCGACAATATCAAGACCGGCGTAAAAGTAAAAAGAATCGGCAACAAATCTGTAACCGTGGAGCAATGCGTGATGAACGCAGACACCGGTCAAGTGATGGCAAGCGGTGAGGTGGTTCTCGTCACATTTGATTACGTGACACAAAAGACTATCCCTGTGCCGGATGAATGGAAGAAAAAGATCGCAGAGTTTGAAGGAATGTAAAGAGGAGAGCGATATGAACGAAATCATTTTTCTAGTCGAAGAAGCAGACGAAGGCGGCTATACTGCCCGCGCATTAGGTCATTCAATCTTCACCGAAGCCGATACATGGGAAGAATTGAAAGAAGCCGTTCAGGAAGCAGTTCGGTGTCACTTTGAAGAAAAAGACCTTCCACGTGTAATTCGTCTTCACAGCATTCATGAAGAAGTGGTGACAGTATGAGACTCCCGCGTGATCTCAGTGGAGACGAACTTGCAGCCGCCCTGCGAAAACATGGATACCAAACCACACGGCAGGCAGGAAGTCATATGCGGCTCACCTCCCAGCAAAACGGGGAACACCATATCACCATTCCGCGCCATGATCCCCTTCGGATCGGTACGCTCAATGCAATTTTGAAAGATATATCAGAACATCTCGGCATAAGTAGAGATGCGCTCATTGAATCGCTTTTTGGAAAATAACAATGTCCCTCCCAAAAATTGACGAAGCCTATTTCACGAACTTTCTTGTTGACCTGCTCAACATCGCATCACCCACTGGTTTTGCCAGCCCGGCAATTGATTTTGTCGAAAAAGAACTATCCAAATATAAGCAGCTTGAGTTGAGCCGTACGCGTAAAGGGGCGCTCGTTGCAAAGTGGAACCCTTCGACAAGCTCAGGGCAAGGAGTGGAAAGTGATTTACCGCCCGTAGCGTTGACGGCGCATGTCGATACGCTCGGTGCGGTGGTAAAAGAGATCAAAGGGAATGGGCGTTTGCGTCTCAGCCGCATTGGCGGCATTCAGTGGCAAACTGTGGAAACCGAAGGCGTGTGGGTCTTCACCTCAAAAGGCGAAAAGATCCGCGGCTCGGTTTTGATCGATGTGGCGTCTGGTCACATTCACAGCGGACCCGACCAACCGCGTGACGAAAAGCATCTCGAAGTCCGCCTTGATGCGCGAACCACATCCGAAGCCGAAACCCGCGCATTGGGAATCAACATCGGCGATTGCGTGGCATTCGACACCCGCACCGAAGTGACGGAAGGTTTCATCCGCTCGCGTTTTCTGGATGACAAGGCGTGCGTGGCAAATCTCGTCGCAGCGATCAAGTCGATGGTGGAGGCAGGTCAAAGTCCGGCACGAACCGTGTACTTCCACATCTCCAATTATGAAGAAGTCGGTCACGGCGCATCGGCGGGCATTCCCAGTAATGTTGCAGAACTTGTCACGGTGGATATGGCTGTGGTGGGTCCCGGTCAAGAGTCAGATGAATTTCATGCCACGCTTTGCATCAAAGACAGCGGCGGGGTATATTCCGAAGGCTTGAATAAAAAACTGCGCCTCATTGCAGATGAGCATAACATCCCCTACAAGACCGATGTCTATCCATTCTACGGTTCAGATGGCGAAGCCTTTTGGCGCGCGGGCGGCGACGTTGAAGTGGCGCTGATCGGTCCCGGCATCGACGCTTCGCACAACTACGAGCGCGCCCACATGGATGGCTTGAACGCCACCACAAATTGGATCATGGCATACCTGCTGGAAAAATAAAAAAGGCTCTCCCGTTTCTGGCAGGAATCTTTTACCACAAAGTGTCACGAAGGTACACAAAGGGGCAATTTTTGGGCATTTTCCTTTGTGGTCGAATAGAGGTTTCTCGTTAAAAACGGTAGTCCCATAAAAAATTTATCGCTAAAAAAACACTAACGTATAAAACGGGATGCTTAGGTCATCCATCTCGTACTATCATTTCAGGAATTTGACTATGACATTCGACTCTATTGAAGCCAAAATCGGCTCACTCGCCCCCGACTTTCGCCTGACCGCCACCAATGGAGATGAAATTTCGCTGAAAAATTTTCGCAGCAAGGCAAATGTAGTTGTGTTCTTCATCCGCGAAACAACCTGCCCGCAATGCCGCACGCATGTGGCTCAACTTGGCAGGATGTATGAGCAATTCAGAGAAGCCGGTACAGAAGTCATTGTGATCCTTGGTGAAGGCATGGAAAAAGCCAAAGAATATGCCAACAGTACTGGCTTGCCCTTCCCGATCCTCTGCGATCCAGACCGTGCAGTGTATCATCTCTACGAATTGGAAAAATATTTTTTGCTGTTCCAGCGCACCGCCTCGCTTGTCGTGGATAAGGAAGGCATTGTCCGTTATTTAAAACGCACCACGGTGCCCAATGTCTGGTTACAGGAAAGCCGTGAATTGCTTGGTTTTATCTTAAGTTTGGATGAAGGTCAGCCGGTTGTGTAAAGTTCAAAGCCCCGCGTATACGGGGCTTTTCTTTTGCGCCAAGAGTGTGTCGCACTTCTTCCCTATTCACTATTCTCTTCTCCCCTTGTATACTTGCCCTATGAAACTAGACGCCGCCCTCCCCCCCGTTCAATTGAAAGAGATTCCCGCCATTGCAAAAGCTGCCGAAGCAACCGGCTTTGCAGCGCTGTGGACTCAAGAGACGCAGCATGACCCCTTCCTGCCGTTGACTCTGATCGCGGAACATTCATCCAAAATGGAAATGGGAACCGCCATTGCCGTCTCATTTGCGCGTTCGCCTGCCAACCTTGCTTACACCGCATGGGATCTGGCGGCTCAGTCCAACGGGCGATTCATTCTTGGGTTGGGCACACAGGTCAAAGCACATATTGAACGGCGTTTCGGCATGACTTGGCCCGAATCAGTGACGGGTAAACTGCGCGAGCAGATTCAGGTCATCCGCGCCCTGTGGGACAGTTGGCAAAATGGCACGAAGTTAAACTTCCGCGGCGAGTATTACAAGATCACGCTCATGTCGCCGTTCTTCAACCCGGGACCTCTGACCTCACCCCCAACCCCTCTCCTAAAGGAGAGGGGAGCATACATTCCCATTTATATTGCGGGCGTGAATACCGGTCTCGCAAGATTGGCAGGCGAAATGTGCGAAGGCTTTCATGCGCACCCGTTCAACAGTCCGCGCTACATGAACGAAGTTATTCTGCCCGCCATCGAAGAGGGACTTCAAAAAAGCGGGCGCAAACGCAGTGACATCACTGTTTCGATGACGCCCTTCATTGCCACCACACCGGAAGAAGAAGGCTTCGCACGGATGCAGGTCGCTTTTTATGCGTCAACGCCTTCGTATAGAGCCGTAATGGATTTACACGGCTGGGGTGAAACAGCCGAAAAACTTTCCGGCTTCGCATCCAAGGGTGAATGGCACGAAATGCCCATGCTCATCACGGATGAGATGTTGAGCGAGTTTTGTTTGATGACCACGCAGGAAAATCTCGCTGAAGATCTAAAGAAACGCTACAACGGCATTGCCGACCGCCTCACGCTATACACGCCTTTTGTCCCCGGCGAGAAGGATGCGTGGTGGAAGAATCTGGCGGGAGCGTTTAACGCGTAAAATACGGCGAATTCGATTATTTTGTCAAAAAACGAGGAATTGAACTCCTCGTTTTTTGACAAAAACAAGGAGTTGATGTATAGTGAATTTATGTTCACCCGCTCCTATGAACCTCTGGAAAAGCATCTACAAGCTGGAAAAGCCCTGCTCATTTATGGACCCCGTCGGGCGGGCAAAACAACCATTCTCCAAAACTTTCTAAAATCAACTCCCCTCAAATACAAGTTGGATTCTGGCGACAATATCCGCACACAACAGATTCTTAGTTCGCAAGACTTCGAGCAGATTCTTGCCTACGTGGAAGGTTATGAATTACTAGCCATTGACGAAGCGCAAAATATTCCCAATATCGGCATGGGAATTAAAATCATCGTAGATCAACGACCAGACATACGGGTTATTCTGACAGGTTCATCTTCCTTTGAACTCGCCGGACAGGTTGGGGAACCATTAACAGGAAGAAAACAAACACTAACCCTCTACCCACTGGCACAGTCTGAACTGCTTTCAGCCTTCAATAAGTTTGAACTGCGGGAAAAACTGGAAGATTTCCTTGTTTACGGCTCGTACCCCGAAGTGATACAAGCGCCTACAAAAAAACAAAAGCTGGATGTCATCACTGAAATTGCAAATTCATATCTGGTCAAGGATATTCTTGCTTTTGACCGTGTAAAAAGTTCAAAGTCGTTAATCGATCTTCTAAAACTTCTCGCCTTTCAATCAGGTTCTGAAGTATCTTTGACAGAAATTGGTACAAAAATAGGGGTGGATTACAAAACCATTCAGCGTTATTTAGACCTGCTTGAAAAAGCATTTGTCCTTGTGCGTCTTGGGGGGTTTAGCCGCAACCTACGCAATGAAATTACAAACAAGGCAAAGTACTATTTTATAGACCTGGGCATTCGCAACTCATTAATCGCACAATTCAACGGGCTTTCCCAACGAAATGACATTGGACAGCTCTGGGAAAATTTTATTTTCATTGAGAGACTCAAAGCACGAACATATCAATCTATTTACGGCAACATGTATTTCTGGCGAACTTACAACCAGCAGGAAATTGACCTGATCGAAGAACGAGACGGCAAATTGCATGGATACGAAATGAAATGGTCAACTTCAAAACTCCCAAACGCGCCTGCCGCATGGGTGGATGCGTACCCGAATTCCAGCTACGAAATCATCTCGCCGGATAACTATCAAAACTTTATTTTCCCTTAAAGGACTTCTCATGAACTTCAACGACTATCAAAAAAAATCACGCGCCACGGCGCAATACCCCGCCATTGGGCACCCCGTCATTTACCCGGCGCTTGGTCTGGTGAACGAAGCAGGCGAAGTAGCAGGCAAGATCAAAAAAATCTTTCGAGACAAGCAAGGCAACATCGGCGAAGCGGAGCGGGAAGCCCTCAAAGCCGAACTCGGCGACGTACTCTGGTACATTGCCCAAGTCGCCACGGAGCTCGACCTTCCGCTCGATGAAATTGCCGAAGCCAATATCACCAAACTACTCGACAGACAAGCCCGCGGCAAAATTCAAGGAGATGGCGATAACCGCTAAATGAAAACTTTCATCGTCCTTTTCTTTGCGATCCTTAGCGAAGTCACTGCCACTTCTGCGCTAAAATTTTCAGAAGGCTTTAGCAAGCCCATCCCAAGCGTCATCGTTGTTGTGGGGTATGGGGTTTCTTTCTACCTGCTTTCCATCGCATTGAAAACCATGCCTATTGGCGTTGCGTACGCCATCTGGTCGGGTGTGGGGTTGATCCTAACCGTCATTGCAGGGATCATCCTCTGGCGCGAAACGCTGGACTGGGTGAAGGTCACCGGCATCGTGCTCATCCTGGCAGGCATTGTACTCATCAACGTATTTTCAAAATCAGTCGCACATTAAGAGAATCGGCGGATGGTCGTCCATCCGCCGATTTTTTATTTAATCACCGGCAAGCCCGAATCCACTGCACCCCATTCCGTCCATGAACCGTCATAAACAGCGAGGTCTTTTTGCCCTGCCTGATCCGCAGCCAATGCCAGAATGCAAGCCGTAACGCCTGTGCCACAGCTAAAGATCAATTTTTTATTTTGATATTTATTGAACATCTCACGTAAAAGCGCAGGGGATTTCATCACACCGTTGGCTTGAGTCTCACCAAAGGGCAGGTTGACGGCGCCGGGCATGTGTCCGCCTCTCAACCCTGCGCGCGGCTCTTTTTCTTGACCTGTGAATCGTCCCGCCGACCGGGCATCCATCACGCTGAAAGCGGAGTCGCTTAAGGCGTGGGTCACGGCTTGAGAATCAACGAACAAGCCCGGGCGCGGACGGGAGGCGAAATCTCCGCGTTTCGTTGCAGATGAAAGAGTCGCTGTCGTTTCGTATCCGGCTTTTATCCAGGCGGGCAAGCCGCCATCCAACACAGCCACGTTGTCATGCCCCATCGCGCGGAACATCCACCACGCGCGCGGACTGGCGTACACGCCCACGTTATCGTAGACCACAACGGCGCTGTCTTTATTGACGCCCATCTTTTGCATTTCTTCGGTGAAGAATTCGGGCGAGGGCAGCATGTGCGGCAGGTGGGTCTTGTGTTCGCGGATGTGTTCGTCGTAGTCAAAGCGCAATGCATTGGGAATGTACGTTGGCATGGCAGGCTGTTCGACGCCGATGTTTGTCACCGGCTTCATGCTGGCATCGAAGATGATGAGATTTTCTGCCAAACGATTTTCAAAAAGGAATTGCGGGGTGATGAGTGAGTTGGAGAAAGTTATGTGAGACATGGTTTCCTCTTTATGGAGTCTAACGTCTCCCGACGTTAGACTCAAACGTCAGGAGACGTTTGAGTCCGCTGTGGCAAACAGGCACTTAAGGTACGCGCCTTCTTTATAGGTGATGGGATGGTCTAGCGCGTGACCGGTGCGCTCGATCTCTTTCAGCGGACGACCCGCTTCTTGCGCGGCTTGATGAATGGTTCTAAAAAAATCGTCGGCGCTGACGCGGCTGGAGCAGGAGGCTTGCACAAGCGTTCCGCCGCGTTTGAGTACGCCCAGCCCAAGCAGAGTCAGTTTGCGGTAGGCGTTGAGTGCGGTTTCGATCTGCGCTTGATTCTGTGCGAACATGGGCGGGTCGAGAATCACGATATCAAATTTTCTTCCGACTGATTTCATTTGCGCCAGGGCTTCAAAGGCATCCTGGTCGAGCGTTTCAAATTTTGCGCTGCGGATGTTGGCTCGGCGCTGGTTGTGTTGAATGTTTCGCAGGGTGGCTTGCGTGGCGGGCGTGCTGAAGTCCACGCTGGTGACTTCGGTGGCGCCGCCATCGGCTGCGTAGAGTGAAAACCCGCCGGTGTAAGAAAAGACGTTCAAGACCGACTTGTTTTTAGATAAACTCCGCACCCGCTCGCGGTTCTCTCGCTGATCAAGAAAGAAGCCGGTCTTTTGCCCGTTGATGGGATCACACTCAAAGATGATGCCATTCTCTTTGAACAGGATCAGCCCCTCGGGAGTCTGATCCGTTAATGTCATGCCATCGGCGAGTCTGTGCAGGTGCTCCGTCTGTTTGGTAAGTGAGCGGCTGAGTCTTAATATCAAATGCGTGAAGGGTTGGGTTTTTGCGAGTGCCGAAAAAATATCGTTGAGGTGCGGAATCCATGCCGGGGTGTAAAGTTTCAGCACAAGGGTTTCGGCGTAACGATCTATGACCATGCCGGGCAACCCATCGTTCTCGCCGTGGATGAGGCGGTAGCCGTTCGTTTCGTGTTGTGTGAGCGGCTCACGGATGGCGGCGGCTGTTTTTATTTTTTCGGTAAACCATTCCGCATTGATGGCGGCAGGTTTGCCTTTGTGTAAAATGCGCACGCGGATGGTTGAGGCGGGGTCGTACAAACCGATGGCGAGGAAGCGGCGCTTGTCGTCGAAGATCACGGCAAGGTCGCCGGGGCTGCCTTCGCGGCTTTGTTCGGTGATGGATTGATCGAAGACCCAGGGATGTCCCTGTTTGAGGGCGCGCTCGGCGGGTGCGGCAATGCGCAAGGCAATGCGTTGCGTGGATGGTGTTGGAAGTTGCGAAAGGGCAGCAATTTGAGGCATGAGAAGGTTACATATTGTACAGTGGAATACAGACAAAAAAACAGACCGCGCGTTTGCGCGGTCTGCCTATTCAACTACTCTTTGCACTAATCCAGTTTGCCCGTGATCATTGCCATCTTTACTTCGCCGATGGCTTTCGTCACTTTGATCTCACGTGGACATGCCTCGGTGCAGTTGTACGCTGTGTGGCAGCGGGCAATGCCGTCCGTTTCGGCGAGGATCTGCAAGCGTTCGTCAGCAGCCTGGTCGCGGCTATCAAAGATGAAGCGGTGCGCACTCACAATGGCAGCAGGACCATAATATTCACCATTCGCCCAATACGAAGGGCAGGATGTGGTACAGCACGCGCACAAGATACATTTGGTGGTTTCATCAAAACGGGCGCGTTCTTCCTGGCTTTGCAAACGTTCCCGTCCGTTCTCAGGGATCGGGTCTTCGTTGATGAAGTACGGCAGCATCTTCTTGTAGTTATCAAAGAAAGGTTCCATGTCTGAGATCAAGTCTTTCTTGATCGGCAGCCCAAGGATCGGCTCCACGGTGATATTTGCGCCGGTATCACGCACAAGGGTTTTGCACGCCAGCATGTTGCGTCCGTTAATGCGCATCGCATCTGAACCGCAAACACCATGAGCACACGAACGGCGGAACGATAATGTGCCGTCCACCTTGCCTTTGATGTACTCCAGCACATCCAGCACACGGTCGTTCTCATGTGCTTCCACTTTATAGGTCACATAATTACCACGCTGATCTTTTTCCGGGTTGTAACGAAAAATCTTAACTGTAATTTCCATACTGACCTCTAATAAACTCTTGCCTTCGGTTGGTATTTGGTAATGACAACCGGTTTGTAATGGATCTTAAGTTCACCGTTCTGTTTGGTCACGAGGGTGTGTTTTAACCATTCTTTATCATCGCGTTCGGGGTAGTCTTCACGCGAGTGTCCGCCGCGGCTTTCCTTGCGGTTGAGAGCGCTTACCGCCACCACCTCAGCCACTTCCAACAGGTTGCCAAGTTCCCACGCGTTCAAAAGCTCGGTATTGAACACCTTGCCGGTATCGGTAACCTTTACATCTTTGAAACGTTTTTGAAGCTCGCGTACTTTTTCAAGCGCGGCAGCCATATCTTTTTCATTGCGATAGATGCCCACGTCCTCGAACATGACCTGCTTCAATTCGGTGGATATGTCGAACGAATTCTCCCTGCCCGAACCATTGCGAAGCGCCTCAAAATTGGACATGGAAGCGGATTCAGCGTTCTCTGGCATTTTCTCAAATTCAGCCTGCTTCGCATATTCCGCCGCACGCAGCCCCGCATGTTTACCGAAGACCACGATGTCGAGCAGAGAGTTGGTTCCCAAACGGTTCGCGCCGTGGACGGATACACAAGCGCATTCGCCTGCCGCATACAAGCCGGGAACGGTCGTGCCTTTGTCATCCACCACCACCTCGCCGTACTTGTTGGTGGGAATACCGCCCATCGTGTAATGAGCCGTCGGTTGAATGGGCATCATTTGAGTGATCGGATCCACGCCGAGATACACACGGCAGAAGTCGATGATATCGGGCAGTTTGGCAAGCACCTGCTCGCCGGTAATGTTGTAGGGAGAGCCATCCAGGTTGGTGCGTCCATCCAGGGCGGCAAATTTATTTACGCTTTCGGGGCGCACATCCAGATAGACATAGTTCTTGCCGTCTACACCGTTGCCAGCCTTGATCTCGGTATAGATCGCTCGGGAGACCACATCACGTGAGGCAAGGTCTTTTACAGTGGGCGCATATTTCGGCATGAAACGTTCGCCCTTGCCATTGATCAAAATACCGCCTTCACCGCGCACGCCTTCGGTAATGAGAATGCCCAGCTTATAAATGCCGGTGGGGTGAAATTGGAAGAACTCCATATCCTGAAGCGGAACGCCATGGCGGAGCAGGATCGCCGCACCATCGCCGGTATAGGCATACGCATTCGAGGTCACTTCAAAAATGCGTCCGTGTCCGCCTGTGGCAAAGATGATCGCCTTGGCATGGAAGGTATGCAACTCGCCCGTAGCAAGCTCCACTGCCACCACACCCGCCGCCTTGCCATTGACCATGATGAAATCCAGAACCTGGAACTCATCAAAGAAATTGACCTCATTCTTCAAACACTGCTGGTACAAGGTTTGAAGGATCATGTGACCGGTGCGGTCGGCGGCATGAGCCGCGCGGCGCACGGGTTTGCCGGTTTCATTATTGGTATGCCCGCCAAACGGACGCTGGGAGATCTTCCCCTCCGGTGTGCGGTCAAATGGCAGACCCATATGTTCCAACTCAAGCACTGCGTCAATCGCTTCGCTGGTCATAAATTCAATGGCATCCTGATCGCCAAGGTAATCAGACCCTTTGACCGTATCATAGGTATGCCATTCCGGTTTATCTTCTTCATAATTGCCCAACGCAGCAGAGATGCCTCCCTGCGCCGCGCCAGTATGTGAACGAGTGGGATACAACTTGCTAATGATCGCCGTCTTTGCGCCGCGAGATGCGTACAAACCCGCCATGAGCCCCGCCCCGCCCGCGCCAACCACGATCACTTCAAACTGATGAACTTTTGCCATGAATTACTCCTGAGATCAACACGATAAAGGAAAAAAAATTCCTTTTACCCTGGCAGAATTTACGAAGTCCAAATGATGTATGCGCCCATGAGACTCATGGAAGCCATCATCACCATACTAATAAGACGGACGATCTTGCGTCCACGCTCACTGGCGATGTAATCATCTGCGATCACAACCAGCCCATGCACGCCATGAGCAGTAGCCACCAACAAAAGCGCAATCGCCACTAATTTCCAGAAAATGGTCATCCACGGGGCAAGGTCGGGGATATTGGTGCTTTGAACATGAGAAACATTCGGCATGAACGCCCAGCGCATTACATCCGCAAGGTTCATCTGGTATCTTGCACCCATCACCAGAGCGCCGATCAAAGCGAACAGGATAAGGGCATACATGGCAAGCGCAGAGAGGCGGGTAAAGATCCACATTTGCGTCTCGAAACTCATCATACCGCGCTGCTTGAGAGAAAGTTTTCTAGTCTTTGTCGTCATCTTCATCACCCTCCCATTCCAACGCCAACGATCACATACACTGCAACCAAATAGAGGGGAATGAACACCGCCCACTCGATCCAGATCGCCTCGGTCTGATAATCCAACAGTTTGGGCCACAAGTCCAATATGGTGATGCGCAAGCCATTAATGGCATGGAATAGCACACAAAAATAAATGAATACCTGGAAAGCCCAGTGTTCATAGATCCCGTTCAATGTACCGCCGAACCTGCCGCCAAAAAATGAAGCCAGAATGTGCATGGTGATAAAGATACCCATGCCCAACCCGCCAATACGGTGCAGGATAAAGGTCAAATACCCGGCTGGACCGCGATACCGCAAGCCCGCAGCAAGGCTGACATCCCGTTTCAAACCCATGATTGCCTCCGTGGTGAAATTTATTACAAACACTGATTTTACCCGCTATCTTTCAAAAGTTTAAGTGAAAATCAGGTTATATTGAAACGTGACAAAAATCCTGTAAATTTCATTCCTGCCGTCCTATAATAACGGGAACAATGACCCGTATAATCCAATTCCAAAACCATTTTTGACCGAAAAATTCCCATCCTTATTTGAGAGACATCTTGCAAGCATACTAACCATCCCATCAGGAGGCGCCAATGTCTGGTTCGCACGAGTTATCCCGCCGTGATTTCATCAAGGTGACGACGGGGATTGTTGGAGGTTTGATCGGCACGATAATCGGTCTACCCTCTATTTTCTACCTGATCGATCCTGCGCTACGCGAGGGCGGCAAAGAAGCATGGATCCCCATCGGCAAATTTGAAGATATGCAGATCAAGAAACCCTACCCGTTCACATTTACACGGGTTCAAGTAAATGGGTGGGAACGCACCGCAAGTTCGTTCGGCGGATACGCCATCCGCAAATCAGATGACCCCGAAAGCCTGCTCATCTTAAACAGCCGCTGCACGCATCTTTCCTGCACCGTAAACTGGTCTGAAGAGGGCAATGTATTTCACTGCCCATGCCATGATGCCGCATTCGATATCGACGGCAGCGTGGTCGATGGACCTCCCCCGCGCGCACTCGACATCTACAAAGAATATCGCCTCACTGAAGACGGTATCATTGAGATCTTTTTCAAGGAAAGCTAAACCATGTGGAAACAAGTTTACGCCTGGCTCGATGAACGCCTGGGTCTCAACGACCTCTACTCAAACCTGCTCGACCGCCCCGAACCCAAAACATCCTGGTGGAACACGCTCGGCTCAGCCAGCCTGTTCCTTTTTATTTTACAAGGGCTCACCGGTATCTTCCTCACCGTGTACTACACCCCCTCACCAGATCACGCCTACGACTCCATCAACTACATTATGGAAGGCGTGGCATTCGGCTGGCTCATTCGCGGCATTCACCACTGGGGCGCAACCCTCATGGTTCTGGTGGTCTTCATTCACATGCTGCGTGTGTTCTACACCGCCTCCTTCAAATACCCGCGTGAATTGACATGGCTGATCGGCATCGGTCTCTTTCTCACCACATTGGGCATGGGCTTCACCGGCTACCTCCTGCCGTGGAACCAAAAATCCTATTGGGCAACCACCGTGGGAACCCAGATCGCCGGAACCGTTCCCTTTGTCGGTGAGTTCATCCTAAAAGCCCTGCGCGGCGGACCCGACCTGAGCGCCCTCACCCTCCAGCGCTTCTTCTCCGCCCACATCTGGATGATCCCCGCCATTCTCGCCGCATTGATCGGGTTGCACCTTTACCTCATCATCAAACACGGCGAATCGCACTGGCCCAAGAAAGAAGATTAAGGACGCGCCATGGACGAGCAAACCAAAAAACAAATTAACGAGCGTTACGAACGCGAATTGGATAAAGGAGAACGCTTCTGGCCCGACAGCATCTTCAGAGATATTGTGATGTCAGTCGGCATCTTCTTACTGCTGATTCTGCTGGCGAGTTTTATCGGCATCCCCTTTGAACCCAAAGCCGACCCAAGCGATACCTCCTACATCCCCCGCCCGGAATGGTACTTCCTCTTCCTCTTCAAATTCCTTGCGCTCTACGGTCAGCTTCCACTCATCGGCAAGATCGAATGGCTGGCAACCGTACTCATCCCCACCATTGCACTTGGCGCACTCACCCTGCTGCCCTTCATTGAAAAAAGCCCAAACCGGCACTACAGCAAACGAGTACTGCCCATCACCATCATGAGCGTTATGGTCGTCGGTATTGTCTTGCTGACCCTGATGTCTGAAGTCCCCACCGTTGCAGAAGACGGCTCAAAACTACTGGGAACGCTGCAAACCGTCGTTGGGATATTCATCCCCGTCGCCGCGTATCTCCTGCTGTATGTTTTCAAGAATAACAACCGCCTCATGATCTGGACGGCAAGCCTGTCCTCTGTTGCCATGATCCTTATCTCAGGGGTGGTTTTATCTCTTGCCCCCGCAAAGGAAGTTGAAGAAACCCTCGTCGCCGCAACCCTGCCCGACCAGATCGTAGCCGGTCAGGACCTGTACTCCCTACACTGCACCGAATGTCACGGCGACGACGGCTCTGTAGCGATCATTGAAGGCGTGGAAGGGCTCGAAGGCGAAAAGATCACCCCCATCAACAGCCGTGATGTGCTCTACACCATCACCGACTCAGCCATGGGAGAAGTCATCGCCTACGGACGCCCCAACGCGGGCATGCCGCCCTTCGGCAAAACCTATGGCGGCGAACTCACCCGCAGCGAAATGGACTACATCATCATCTTCATGCGCTACATGTGGGATGACCGTTTTGAAGCGCCAGAGATCAAACCGCTCTTCCCGCCGCTTGCCGATGGCGAAGTTCCCTCATACGATGTTCACATCCAACCGATTGTGAAGCGTTACTGCATCTCCTGTCATCGCGAAGGCAAGGACAACAACAATTACCTGATGACCTCCTACGAAGAGATACTGACCACAGGCAATAATGCAGACCATAACCTGATCGCCGGAGACGAAAACTCCTATTTCTTACAAGTCGTCAAACATCAAGCCATCATGGATCCAGAGAACCCAGGCGAAGAGATCATCGGCGTAATGCCGCCCAACAAGACCCTCTCCGCAGACATCATTGATGCCCTCACCCGCTGGATACTGAACGGAATGCCCCAAACCGCAGAAAACGCAGCGGCGCTATCCACACCATCACCGTAATACACACAAAATAATTCTCAAAAAGCCGGAGCAAAATGTTCCGGCTTTTTTTTATTGAACAAAAAGAAATCCAGAAACTCTACCTCTGGAAACAGGTACAATATCTAAAATTCAAAACATGGAGAACACATGAAAACAGAAAGCGGTCTTGAATATATCGAAATCGAAGCAGGAACCGGTACCCAAGCCACAGCGGGGAAAACTGTCCACGTTCACTACACAGGCAAATTTCAAGATGGACGCGTCTTCGACAGTTCCATCTCACGCGGTGAACCGCTCGCCTTCAAACTCGGAGTAGGTCAGGTCATCAAAGGCTGGGATGAAGGCATCGCATTGATGAAGGTCGGCGGCAAAGCCCAACTCATCATCCCCTCAAACCTCGCCTACGGCGAACGCGGCGCCGGTGGAGTCATCCCCCCGAACGCCACCCTTGTCTTCGATGTTGAACTCATCGACGTGAAGTAAAAAATCATACCCGACCCGGCAACCATGACAAAACCAGAAAAAGAACGCTTCCCCTTCGGCGAAAATTGGCTCAACTTTCTAAACATTCTCTCCGAGGCACACATTGCCGAAGCAGAAAAATCCCTGCGCACATTTCTAGGTGATTTTGACCTGAAAGGCAAACGTTTTCTCGATATCGGCTCCGGGTCGGGCTTGCACAGCCTTGCCGCACGTAAATTGGGAGCAGATGTTTTTTCTTTTGACTACGACCTGCAATCTGTCGCCTGCACAAAAGAAGTAAAAAGCCGCTACTTCCAAAATGACCCAGCCTGGGAAGTGCAGCAAGGGTCGATCCTTGAACGGGGCTATATCGAAAGCCTGGGAAAGTTCGATGTTGCATATGCCTGGGGTGTACTGCACCATACCGGCATTTTATGGCAGGCGTTATATAACGCACAACTGCCCGTAAAAGAAGATGGACTCTTGTTCGTGGCAATCTACAACGATCAAGGAATCATTTCATCCATATGGAAGATCATAAAGCGCTTCTATTCCTCTGGTTGGCTTGGGCGATCCATCATGAGCCTGATCTTTTACCCGATCTTTTTCTTCTCTGGCTTACTCCTGGATCTGATTCGCCTGCGTAACCCGGCAACTCGTTATTACGAACACAAAAAATACCGGGGCATGTCCCTTCTGCACGATTGGCGCGACTGGCTTGGGGGTTATCCCTTTGAACCAGCACAACCCGAAGCCATCATCAGCTTTTACCAAAATCTCGGATTCGAACTCATCCACCTCCTGCCGCCAGATATTGGTTTTGGAAATAACCAGTTCCTTTTTCGTCGTATCAAGCAAAAATAATCCGGTAAAACAGGAGAAACTCCATGTGTGGGATTTGCGGCATAGCGGTTTCGAGAAGCGGACCCCAGGTTTCTGAACAACTGCTTCGAAAGATGAATGAGACCATCACACATCGCGGACCCGATGAAGATGGGTATTACGTGAACGACAAGGTTGGGCTGGCTTCGCGCCGGTTATCGATCATCGACCTTGCAAGCGGTACACAGCCCATTGAAAACGAAAACGGCTCGATCCGCATTGTATTTAACGGGGAAATATACAACTACAAGGAACTTCGTAGTTATCTCGAAAAACACGATCATAATTTTCGAACCCAATCCGACACAGAAGTGATCCTGCACCTGTATGAAGAATTTGGTGTAGATTGCTTTCAACATTTGGATGGGATATTTGGCATTGCCATTTGGAACGAGAATAAACAAGAGTTGCTCCTGGCGCGCGACCGGATGGGTATTAAACCCATGTACTACACCCACCTGCCAGATTGTCAATTCATATTCGGCTCCGAAATGAAAGCAATTCTCGCCAACCCGGCGGTGGAACGCAAGATCGACCTGATCGCCCTAAACGAATATCTATCCTACGAGTACGTCCCTACCCCCAGAACCATCATCCGAAACGTCTGGCGCCTGGAAGCCGGACACTACCTGATCTTCAACCGTCGCGGGGTTGAGATACAAGCGTACGACAACTTAAGCTTTCGCCAAAGTGAGAGCCGCCCGCCCGTCCACTGGCGCGACTATTCCAATTCGCTGTACACCACGCTGCAATCGGCAGTCAAGAGGGAACTGGTCAGCGATGTACCCGTAGGCGTGCTGCTCAGCGGCGGGTTGGATTCAAGCACCATTGCCGCATTAATGGTGGATCTATACCCCGGCAAGGTGGAAAGCTTCACCATCGGTTTTGAAGAAGGTTCATTCGACGAATCAAACTATGCTCGAAAGGTTGCGCAGCGTCTTAATACTCAACACAATGAAATGATCCTAACCAGCCGAAAAGCAGTGGATCTGCTCGGAGAAATCTCCGAGTTTTTAGATGAACCATTTGCAGACTCGTCCATCATCCCCACTTATCTGCTTTCGCGTTTTGCACGGCAAAAGGTAAAGGTGGTCTTGGGTGGTGATGGCGGCGACGAACTTTTTGCAGGATACCCCACGGTGGTATCCCACCGGCTCATTGAATTATATGAACGGACGGTCCCCCGTTTTATCCGGTCGTCCATTGCCCCCTACATCATGGACAGGTTGAAAGTCTCCTTTGATAACATCAGCCTTGATTTTCGTTTGAGGCGTTTTCTTGCAGGGCGCGGCGTACCGATGATCGCCCGTCACCAACGCTGGCTCGGCTCATTTGTGGATGAAGAAAAGAAATCTCTGCTGCAAAGTTGGGTTCACCCCGTACTTCGGGAAACCTATCATCAATCCTTTGAATATGCCCGCGAAAGCGACGCAAAGATCCCGCTCAACCAGATCCTATTCAACGATTTGAAAACCTACCTCGAAGGCGACATTCTATACAAGGTGGACCGGGCAAGTATGGCGGCTTCACTGGAGGTGCGCGTCCCATTCCTCAACCGTGAAGTTGTCCACTTTGCCAATAATCTTCCGCTTGAACTAAAACTGCATAATTTCACCGGCAAATTTCTCTTAAAGAAAATGATGCAAGGGCGGCTGCCTGATGAGATCATCAACCGCACCAAAAAGGGCTTTAACATGCCTGTGGCATACTGGCTTTCAGGCGACTTAAAAGAATTCCTGATGGATAGACTTTCTCCCTCCTTTATCAACCGTCAGGGTCTTTTCGACAGCGCCTATATTCAACAACTAGCTGACGATCATTTTGAACACCGAAAAGACAACCGCAAACTACTCTGGACGCTGCTAATGTTCCAGACCTGGTATCAACATTATATTGAATAGAGGTATTATGACGCTCAAATCCACCTCCCGAAAATTAAACCTGGGTTCCGGGGAATTTCTCAAAGAGGGCTTTGTCAATGTGGATTATTACTCAAACTCCACACCAGATATATCGCACAACTTGAACCAGTTTCCCTACCCGTTTGAAAATGATTATTTCGAACGGGTAGAGGCAGACCATGTATTCGAACATTTATATGAGCCTTTTCAAGTTATGCGGGAATTGCATAGGATTTGCGCCCCCGGAGCCACAATCCATATCCGTGTCCCTCATTTCTCGCGCGGCTTTACTCACGCCGACCACAAGCGCGGATTCGATGTGACCTTCCCATATTATTTCAACCCGAAATTTGGTCCCGGGTATCAGGGAGTGCCCCTGGAGCTTGTGAAAATGCGCCTGACCTGGTTTGCACAACCCTATATGAAAAAAAGTGTCATGCCTGCCATACTGGTATGGATAGGACAAGGCATAGGATTGGCAATCGACCTGCTGGCAAATCTTTCACCCTGGGTCTGCTCTCGGATATGGTGCTATTGGGTTGGCGGGTTTGAAGAGATCGAGTTTGTCTTTCGAGTGAAAAAGTAAGATAGATGACCATCCCATTCAAAAAAGAAAATCTGTTTTATTTCATCGTCTTTGCCCTGCTTGTGATCCTTTTAAGGCTTCCTAGCTTTAACATGATCCTGGATACCGACAGCAGTGTCAATGCCTTTTTTGCACGTCACATGATGCAAGGAGAGGTTTTATACGATAAATATCACCCCGCCCATCACTTACCAGGCATCTATTACACCTTTTTAATTGCTTTTTCCTTGTTCGGGGATAACCCCATCGCTCCAAAGGCGCTTTTGATACTCTTTATCATTCCCACTACCTGGCTGGTCTATTGGATAGGGCGTGAGTTTTTCGATCAACGTGCCGGTATTTTGGGCGGTTTTTTTTATGTCTTGATAACCTCCCAACTTACTCTTTCAGGAATGTCGGCAGAAATGGAACATTTCGCAAACTTTCCCCTGACTGCGACCATGTTTCTGTTCATAATCCTAACAAAAAAGAATGCGCCTGCCATAAAATTCGTTTGGGTGGGCGTGGTGGCTGCCGTATCTATTTTATATAAGGTGACATTTGTGGGGTCATTGGCGGCGGTCGGTTTTTCCCTTTGTATCGGGGTGTGGTTGGAAAGAAAACAATCCGACACAATAAAAAAATACTTTTCACGTTTTGCCGCAATCACACTGGGCGTGATCCTTCCCTTGGTTATGGTGGGTGGATACTTTGCCAGTTTGGGTCTTTGGGGGCGTTTCCTTTTGGTTTTTTCCTTTGGTTTCAATTATTTTGGCGATACCAGCTTGATGGGAACCATGGGCGATACCCTTTTTCCCCGCCCCTTTGGATTCCCACTTTTCGTGATGGTAATGAACAACTTTGCCATACTGGTATTTGGGCTGTTCGGTATATTTCGCCTGGTACGTCAAGCCGCATCATCTGATCACCATAAAAAACTGGTTAATCTCACCTTGGTTTTGTGGCTGATTATTTCCTTCGCGTTGGCAGGAATGCGTGGAGGCGGCTTTGCTCATTATATTTTGGTGGTCTGTCCGCCTTTGGCGCTTATAACCGGGATTGAACTCTCATTGGCGTATGAAAATTGGAGACAAACATCCTCCCACAAACAAGCCACAGTTGGCGTGACCGTTATGGTTTTTCTCGTCTTGGCGCTGTATGTATGGAAAAATTACGAACTATACCTGCCTTATCTTGCAAAGCTGTCCGGGCAGATTTCTTACGAAGAGACCTATGATCAGTTTTATCAAAGGCGTCAGGAAATTCTGAATGACTATGTCAAATCTCATACCGCACCTGATGATTTCATTTATGTGTGGAGTACCCATTTACAGCATTACTATTATGCAGACCGCCTTCCCCCCATCGATATACTATGGCCCGAATACGTTTCAGCAACCGGCAGTCCTCAGCGGGTATTCGATCCGCGCACAAAATACATCTTTGTAGATAGTGAGAAAATACGAGAAAGACCTGACTGGCTGATTGAAGGTCTGGAGTTGAATTATCATTTAGAGACCATAATCTATGGGCAGGAGATATACCGCCGTAACGGCTCATAAAAGAACGATTCTCCTGTTTCTGGAAGTTTGCCCCGCCGGTACTCCCGTCTTTTTCAAGATTAAATTAGAAAATCAATTGAACCCAACATGAACAAATTAAATCCTTTATCATATCCTTCGATCTGAAATTGATTTTATTCGTCGTGCTAATTTTTCTTTTTGAGTTCGATTTTGTGGGTTTGTGAAAATCAGGAAACAATGGAAAAATAACAATGCAAAACATTTTCGGTAAAAAAACATGGATCTTTCTTTGTCTAACTCTGTTAACTATGGCAATCCGCGCACCCTCCATCAACACATTATTAGATACAGACAGCAGCGCCAATGCCTTTTTTGCACGCCAAATGATGCAGGGCGAAATTCTGTACGACAAATTTCACACGGCTCATCACCTGCCGGGAATTTACTACACATTTCTGTTGGCTTTTATGATATTTGGGGATAACCCATTGGGCGTCTGGCTGCTGCTTTTGCTCTTTTTTATAGCCACAGCCTGGCTGATCTATAAACTGGGCAGCTTGTTCTTTGATGATCTGACGGGTTTGCTTGGCGCATTCTTCTTCATCCTGCTTGCCTCTCAAGTTACCCTTTCCGGCATGACCGCCGAAATGGAGCACTTCGCGAACCTGCCCCTGACAGCCACTCTCTTGCTTTATTTGATCTTGGAAAAAAAAGATGCTCCGCCTGCCCGCTTTCTTTGGGTGGGTGTGCTTGGCGCAATCTGTCTGCTGTATAAGATCATCTTTTTAGGGTCGCTGGCTGCTGTGGGCATCTCCATGCTTACAGCTTTTTTTGTGGAGAGAAAACAACCCGGCAGACCTGCCAAACATGTCAAACGGATCGCCTGGCTTTCACTGGGTTTTCTTATTCCCCTGGCGCTGACAGCCGGTTATTACGCCGGTATCGGTTTATGGGATCGTTTCATCCTCGTTTTTAAATTCGGGTTTGGGTATTTTGGGAATACAGAACTATTCCCGGCGGGAATTGTATTTCCGAAACCATTTGGGTTCCCATTATTCATGCTTGCCATGAACAATACCGCCTTGTTGATTTTTGGAATGATCGGAGGATATCGGCTGATTCGGCGAGCCTTCCCATTGCGATCCACAATCCATATACCGGAAATCGCGTTGGTGCTTTGGCTCATCATTTCATTGGGGCTGGCTGGCGCACGCGGGAGCGGTTTTGGACATTATGTATTACCCGTAGTTCCTTCCCTGGCGCTGTTGGGAGGCGCAGAAATTTCCATGACCCTGAAACGCTGGCAAGCCGGGAACTTCGGTCGTTCGAGATTTATGGGCGCGGCCATTATGATACTTCTGGTCGTAGGCTTTTTTGGCTGGCGTAACTATGATCTGTATAAAAAATACGCGGTATTTCAATCACAACCGGCAGATTCACGTTTACCTTATTTTACGTATTCTGAAGATCAGGTGCAAAAACTGATTACAGTAGACTATTTACTAAAACACTCGGATCCCAGCGATTATATCTATGTCTGGAGCACAAATTTACAAGAGTATTATTACGCGGATCGACTCCCACCCATCGATATACTTTGGCCAGAATACATTTCAGCAACCGGCGCACCTGAACGCATCTTTGGGTCAAACACAACATACATTATTGTTGATCGTGTCAAATTCCGCCCGGAGTGGCTGGATGCCGGGCTGGCACAGGCGTACACTCTGGAAACAGTCGTAGATGAACGCCTCGAAATTTATCGTCGAACCGCTCCGTAAACCCATCTAACTATTGAATTCAAAAAGGATCGAGGCTTTTCATTCTCGACCCTTTTTGTTTTAATAAAACACCTTACGCAGTAGGGGCGAATCCAACCGTGTTCTATGAAAACCCTGCGCAAAAGGCGACCCTTTCTTGTTGATTGGCGTCATATTCCGCCCAGACGGGTCGCCCCTACAGTCAAAGTGCGTAAGGTGAGTTAATAAGATTGTTTTACACAACAAACTACCTTATACTTGTACAAAATTACACGAACTGGAGAAGGATATGGCTCTCAACACACGTTCTTTCCACTCAAAGGGTTCTTTCCATTCAATTGTTCTATTGTGCGTACTGGCGATCATTGGGAGCAGTTGCAGCGCTCCCCAACAGTCTCCCCCTTCCGAAGAAATACCATCTGCAAACCCATCCTGCAAAGAACCGCTTGCAAGAGTTGTTATGATCATTCACGGCAACTTAAAGACAAGCGCATTTTGGCCGGATGTGGCGCAAGGGGCTGTAGAATCCGCGTATGATAACTGCATCCATCTGGAAGTGAACGACCTTGAGAACAGCGATTACGAAAAAATGTCGGGGCTAATTGAAGATGCCGCCGCCTCAAAACCAGATGGTGTGATCATATCGCTGCCAAATGTCACAAAGTTACAACCTGCCATAAAAAAACTGGAAGAAAACAAAATTCCATTTGTGGTGATCAATGCAGGTTCAGAAGATGCAAAGAACCTGGGATCATTAGCCTTTGTGGGGCAAAAAGATGAATATAATGCCGGGTATAAGGCGGGCGAGCAAATGGCAGAAGCTGGAGTACGGCACGCGTACTGCATTAACCTACAGCCGCAAAACAAAACATCCACCCAACGGTGTGAAGGGTTTGTGGATGCGATCAAATCCAAGGGCGGGAGCGCACAGGTATTGGTGGTCGAAAGATCCGACCCTGGAGCCGTAGATCGGATCAAATTGGCGCTGGAGCTTGCCCCCGAGACGGATGGTATTTTTGCCACTGCAGAACTACCCATCATTCAAGATGCCATCAAAGATATGGGAATGCAAAATACGACCTCGTTCGCTTATTTCGACTTTAGCCCAAAATCATATGATGCAATTCAAGACGAAAATATGTTGTTCGCTGCGGGGCAGGGACCGTACAAACAGGGATACTGTGCGATATCCATTCTGAGTTCCTACTTTATGACACCTGATGCAACCTATAAAGAAGTGATAACAGGCCCGGTGTTTATTACCCGGGAGAACTACCAAAATACTCAAACAGGAGGCGATTGTAAATAATATGTGGACTCGTATCTTTCGTTCTGTATGTTTGATTGCAGGGGTGGCAGGTTTGGTACTTCTTGGCAGGTTTTACTATTCGGTAACAGATGCCCGCTCAACCATTGAGGCTGGCAATTTAAGATCTGCGCAAAAAGATACGCTCAAAATGGCTCTTGAGATCAACAACTCGCTGAGCCAGGTGGTTGATGCAACACGTCTGATACAAGATGAACTATCAGGGCAGGAAGGGAGTGATCTGACACCTGAGCAAATCCGTCAAAGTCTTGATCACGTCTCTGCGTTCATCAAAAAGACCAACTCTCCTCTCAAGATGCAAACCATTGGCATTATTGATATTCAGGACGAGGAACTTTCACTGTACTACATCCGAGATGAACAGGGTAAATTTCATACACCACAGCCGGATGAATGCGTTCACGATAAAGCATGGCTGCTTGATATGTTCAATTCGATAGAGGGAGAGGAAGGTCATTGGAGCGAACCTCAAACGGGTGTCTGTAACAATTCACTCAGTGTGACCTATGTTCGGTCTTTTTATCGGGTGGATCAAGACCAAAAGCAAATAAAAACAGTGGTATATGCCACCCTTCCATTAAATGATGTTCAGGAATTGATCAACCAACTGTATTTGGGCGACGAGGGGTATGCCTATATTGCTTCTTATGATTGCAGGTATTTGGCGCACCAGCACGCCAGCCTGCTAGGAGATGGGCTTACTGCTACGCCCGACGAATGCACACCCGTTCTATCCGATGAGATAAAGAAAAGCGCAATCTATGACCCTGCCAACCTGATAAGTTATATTGCGTGGTCTATTAGCGGGCAGATCATCTTACGCGAAGGTGAAATTGACGGACGCCCCTACTGGTACTTTTTTGAGCCGATTCCCGCAACCGGTTGGACCTTGGGAGTGGTCCTGCAAAAGGATCCCCATAATGAACTGGTGATGGAAAAAAAACAAACAACGGTCAAACTGGTCTTGCTGCTTGCTGCATCCCTCTTCCTGATCTCAATATTCGCATTCAAACTGCGCCTTGAATCACTGTCAAGCCTGTGGGCTGTATCCACGACGGCATCGGCTCTCATTGCAGGTGTCATTGTGTTGATCTGGGCGCTGGAAATTGTGAGCCCATCCACCGCAAACACAACCGTTCCGCTTTCTAATCATGCTCTTCTTATAACCGAAGTGGATCATGTCAATCAGGCATTTGATAGTAAAGGGCTGCCTTTACCTGTGCAAATTCCGACCGGAATTTTTATCGAAAGCTGTGCGGTAAACGGGAGCGATGTGACGATCACCGGGTACGTTTGGCAAAAATTCCCCGCAGGCTCCATCGATGAGGAAAATCCACCCGAAGTCATTTTTACCGATTCGCAATCACAAGAAGAAACGCTGGCGTATCAATTTGAAGATGGCGACCAGATCGTTGTCGGGCATTACTTCCGGGTCAGCCAGACACAGGCGTTCTCATCGAACAAATATCCCCTGGACCTGGCAACGATTTCGATCCAATTACAGGCGGCGGATCTTAACAAAAATTATTTACTCGTCCCCGATTTAGGTTCGTACTATGAGACCAATCCATCAGGAAAACCGGGCATCAAAAGCGGGCTGATCTTGAATAATTGGGACATCATTGGCAGCACATTTACTTATGATGCTGAACAGCGCGATGTGGATTTTGGCAGTACGCAAATCATGCAATACGACCTGCCTATTCTTCAATTCGATATGGAGTTGAAGCGCTTCATCCTCCCCAGCCTGCTCTCGTACGGCATAACTGCCATAGTCACTGCAATATTAATGTTCTCATTGGTGGTGTCTCAGGCTGAAAACCTGCGTTCGGTACTAACCGAGGCTTTTGCCCTGTTTTTTGTGATCGTAGTGGCACATGTCGGCTTACGGAGCGAGCTTGCATCGCAAAGCATAGCCTACCTTGAAATATTATTCATCATCTTGTACTGTCTCATTCTGATGGGTGCGCTAAACGGGTTGTTGCAATTCGTGGAGTTCAAGATACCCCTTATCAGCTATGAAAATGGATTGGTATTCAAACTATCCTACTGGCCAATCCTCTTCGGTGTATTCCTGATCGCTTCGATCAATCTGTTTTATCCGCACCTTTTCAGGTAGTTGTTCGCAGCAAAAAAAAACAAGCTCCGTAAAAATACGGGGCTTGTTTTTTATATCTCCTACAGAACCACCTCAAACGGAAAGTTCCTGCTTTCATCCAACCTGAATATGCTATTCTTTTTGGAAGACAAGCAAAATATTTTCGTCCACCCATTGTATGTTGTCTTGATCCACAAAACTTAGACCCAGGTTTTCTGAAAATTGTTGAATAGCCCCATCCAGTTCGTCAGGGGTGTAAAGGGCAAACGTGGAGTAATGATGGTACTTCGCCAATCGCAAAAGGCTGCCCGCACTACTGCTCCGTGGAAATGCAAATAGCTGTGATTGCGCCCAGTGCAGCCCTAGCACTTTGGCAGCAGATACCTCTAAATCTCCCAATTCATAGAGCCTTGTTTCCTTTTCGTTGAACAAGGGGAAATACCTTCCCCAAATATTTCGGCTATTCTGGCTTCGTAAACGTGTATAGATAAAAATATACCCGCCACTTTTAAGAACCCTGGCTGATTCACTGAAAAATATTTCAGGCATAAAATGGTGAATGGCATTGAAAGTAAAGAGACAATCAAGCGCTTCGCTTTTGAATGGAAGTTTCATATAAGAAGCATTCACTTCTCTCAATGCCTTCCCGCGTCCTTCTCCCGAAAAATGGATGTGCATCTGCTTCAACATCTCAATGCTGTAATCAATTCCGTGAATGACCGGGGTTTTATCCTGTAAATACCGCATCAAAAGGGATGTATATCGCCCTGTGCCGCAGCCCACATCGGCAGCGTGAATATCAGTCGCCGATTTGAGATGACGGGCAATATAGTCAACAGGTTCAGCATCTGTAGTACGCAGGGATTGATAATGCGGAGCGATCTTTCTAAAGTGGTCGCTATGGTGATGGTTATTCATGAGCAGCCCTGCTTATTCGTGATTCAAAAAGCCGGAACTTACAGGTTCCGGCTTTTAAATTTACGGGTGATTACTAAACTACATGTGCTTGATAACCGCGTCACCAAACTCGGAACATTTCACTTCAGTGGGGGTGTCCATTAAGCGGGCGAAGTCGTAGGTGACGGTCTTGGCGTTGATGGCGCCTTCCATGCCTTTGACGATCAGGTCGGCAACTTCGGTCCAACCCATGTAGCGGAACATCATCTCACCAGAAAGGATGACCGAACCCGGGTTGACCTTGTCGAGGTCGGCGTATTTCGGCGCGGTGCCGTGCGTCGCTTCAAAGATGGCGTGACCGGTCTCGTAGTTGATGTTCGCTCCCGGGGCAATACCAATGCCGCCCACCTGTGCCGCGAGCGCATCAGAGAGGTAGTCACCATTCAGGTTCATGGTGGCGATCACATCGTAATCCTTCGGGCGGATGATGGTGAATTGCAGGGAGACATCGGCTATGGAGTCCTTGATGAGGAGCATCTTCTTCCACTTGCCATCACCGTGGGTATCCCACAGTTTGAGCGCATCTTCCACTTCGCCCTTGATATCGGCTTGTTGTGCGGGACTCATCATGTCAAATCCCGGGTCGATCAATTTGGCATTCTCTTCAACGCTCAAGTCTTTTTTGTGTTCCTTGTTGCCAAGGATCCAGCTTTCGCGCTCGGTGACGATGCTGCCACGGAATTCGCGTTTGGCAAGAGTATAGCCCCAATCTTTAAAGGCGCCTTCGGTGTACTTCATGATATTGCCTTTATGGACGAAGTTCACGCTTTTGCGCTTGTTATCCAACGCCCACTGAATCGCGGCGCGGATCAATCTATCGGTACCTTCTTCTGATACTGGCTTGAGACCAATTCCCGCCGTATCAGGGAAGCGCATCTTCGCATATTCCTTGGGGAATGCTTCTTTGAAGATTTCCTTGAACTTCTTATTTTCTTCAGTTCCCTGCTGGAACTCCATACCGGTGTAAATATCTTCGGTGTTCTCGCGGAAGATGACCATATCCACATGTTCGGGATGGCGCACCGGCGAAGGCACACCCTGATACCAACGCACCGGACGCTGGCAGACGTACAGGTCGAGCAGTTTGCGGAGCGCAACATTCAAAGAACGGATGCCGCCGCCGATGGGTGTGGTGAGAGGTCCTTTAATGCCGACCAGAAATTCCTTGAAGGCTTCGGTGGTTTCATCGGGAAGCCAGGTCTGCCAGAGTTTGAACGGTTTCTCACCGGCGTACACTTCCATCCAATGGATCTTGCGTTTGCCGCCGTATGCCTTCTCCACTGCGGCATCGAACACACGCACAGAAGCGCGCCAAATGTCGCGCCCGGTGCCGTCGCCTTCGACGAACGGGATGATCGGATTATCGGGAACCTGTAGTTTGCCGTCTTTGATGCTGATCTTCGCCCCGCCTTCGGGGACCTTAACGTTTACGTATGCCATTAGTACCTCTTCTGTTGGTGAAAATGATAGAAAAATTATAACCGTGGTATGGTTTGAATCCGAGTGATGAAAATCATGTCATTTTGCCCGTATTCGTAACACGGGCAAAATGGATGAATCAAAACCACAGCAAGACAACTATATCCGCTGTGGTCTCAGGTTGTCAACATAATTCATGCAGTAACGCTTTTCCTTGGCATGGTTCGGCTTTCAAGTTTGTGCATCTTTTCTTCCGTTGCCCGGGCTGCCGATCTCCCCTGCCTCCAAAATATAAACAGAAGCGTTAAGCCCAAAAAAACTGCAAATAATGGCACGGTCACTGGAAGTTCAGAAATGGTGATATCGGAACTAAAGTAATCAAACAAGAAGAAAGTAGTGCCCACAAGAAATGGCAGGGCGGTCATGTAATAGGCGGTATGGAATATCCAGCCGCGCATATTATATGGAGTGTAAAGCAGAAAAGCCCGCTTCAATGGTCCCGTTCTTTTAACCCGGTCGTACAATTCTTTGCGTATGGCAGATTGTTTATCCACTTCCAGGACGGCGCTGTTGTATTCTTCAAAAATTTCGGCAAGTTCTTCCTTGACCGTCTCTTTGTATTCGCTGGTTTGCTCGGCTCCAACGATCTCTTTTTGAAAATGAAACCACTTACTCAAGAGATCAATACGTGAGTTTAAGTATTGAATTTGGGAATTTCTTCTGGAGGTCTGGCTCTTTTTATCCACAGCATTAACGACCAGGTTAATGATGAGTGGTATTAACCCCATAAGGGATGAAACAAAGGCAAGCAACACTTTATCTTGAAATTCAGTTGGTAATGACGGCATGGCTATACTCCTGAAAGATAATGTGGAAATATTTTGATTGTAATTATAATCACAATCAAAATATTTTCTTTATACATATTTGTTAATCCATTCTTGACAGGAGTGCCTATTTGAATACAATCGTGGCAATATGTTTTTTACTGACCGTTGTAAAACAAACCAGCCAGTACAAGTTTTGGGAAGGTCTGTTTCCGCCCCCCGTGAATCAGAGAGTCGCTTTTAGCGGCTCTCTTTTTTTACCTCACCCCCGCCCCTCTCCTGTTAGTAGAGGGGTGAAAAAATAAATAGGAGAATGAGTTATGGCAACAAAAACAAGCAAGCCCAAGCCCAAAGGGGCGGCGACCCCCAAGGCGAAGAAAAAGCCTGTAGAGACGAAGCAGGTTGAAGTTAAGAAAGAGGCGGGCGCTTCATCCAATGTGATGGGCTACCTGCCTGATGACACTCCGCCGGTCGGTGCGATGTTGAGTCTTGGCTTCCAGCAGTTGTTGACGATGTTCCCTGCCACGGTGTTGGTGGCGGTGTTGACGAAGTTCGATGTGGGGGTGACGCTGCTTGCTTCTGGTTTGGGGACGATCATTGCCTTGCTGGTTTCCAAACGCAAGATACCGATGTATTACGGATCGTCGTTTTCGTACATTGCGGTGGTGGTGACAGCCATGAGCTTGTATGCGGGCGATTGTTTTACGAGTGACGCAGTGTACTGCGCAGACGGTGTGCGGTTGGTGCAGGTGGGCATCATTGGTACGGCAGTGGTGGAAATTTTGGTCGGTTTGCTGATTATGCGTGTAGGAAAAAGCGCGCTCGATACTGTGCTCCCGCCCATCGTTACCGGCTCGATGGCTGTCGTCATCGGTTTGGCTTTGGCAGGGGCGGCGCTTGGTATGGCTGGAGCCAATTGGTTGGTGGCGTTTGTTACTTTGCTGGCAACGGTTTTGTTCTCGGTCTTTTTGCAGAATAAAGGCTTGCTCGGAATGCTGCCGATCTTATTCGGTGCAATTGTTGGGTATGTTTTTTCGGCGGCGCTCGGCATTGTGGATTACAGCCTGATCACCAGTGCGGCGTGGCTGCGTATGCCTGCGTTTACATTCCCGGCTTTCAATGACCCGCGCGCATGGGAATTGGTGGTGAGCATTTCGCTGATCGCGATTGCGACCATCCCTGAATCGACGGCGCATCTGTACCAGATGAGTTTGTATATTGACACGCTCGCCGAACAACTCGGGCGCAAGCCGTTCCATATTAAGGAATTGATCGGTTTGAATCTCGTCGCAGACGGCGCCGATGACTTGATCGTCGGTTTCCTCGGCGGTGCGGCAGGGACGAACTACGGTGAGAATAATTCGCTGATGGCGATCACCCGCAACTATTCTATTCCTGTATTGATGACGGCTGGAGCCATGGCAATTTTGCTTGGGTTTGTTGGCAAGTTGGCAGGGTTGGTCAACTCTATTCCGGTGGCTGTAACAGGCGGACTTGCCATTTACCTCTTCGGTGTGATCGGGATGCAGGGTGTGGCGCTTATCCAATCTGAAAAGGTGGATCTGTTCAACCCGAAGAATCTGGCAATCGGGTCGGCGATCCTCGTCTGCGGTATTGGCGGTAACCTTGCCCTTGAAAACGGACTCTTCCCCTTTAATGTGCCGGTGGTCTTCCCGCAGGGCATCCCTGCCATTGTGTTCGCGGCGATCGTGGGCATTTTGATGAATTTGATCTTTGTGATCTTCAAGCGAGACTAAGTCTTTTAGAAACAAAAAGGAGACCGTCGCTTCAAAAGTGACGGTCTCCTTTTTGTTTACCGGCAGAAACCTACATTTCGGTTTTCTGTGTTTGCATTTTGTATTTTTTCAAGGCATTCCAGCCCACAAGCACTTTTTCTTTTTCATCCCACAAGCGAAAGTAAAGCGATTTGAGGCTGTCGCGCAGGGTCAGAGGTTCGATCTGGAACATGGGGTTTTCTGCATGGCATTGTTCCAATTTATAGTTGGGTATCTTCGGGCTGAGGTGATGGATGTGGTGAAACCCGATATTGCCTGTGAACCACTGTAAGACCTTGGGCAATTTGTAAAAGGAACTGCCATCCATACCGGCATTGAAGAAACTCCAATCTTTGTGGCGTTCCCAGTAGGTTGGGTCGAAGTTGTGTTGAACATAAAAGAGCCACACGCCTGCGCCGCAAGCCATAAGCAGAATGGGAAGTTCCACCATCACATACGCCTGCCAGCCAATCAGGTGGATCGTCCAACCGACAAAGCCGAGCAGGGCAAGGTTCGTCCAAATGACGGAGTTCTTTTCGCGCTTGCCTGCGCCTTTCTCCCAAAAGCGGTGAAAAACGGCAAAGACCAGGGTAGCGCCAATGGTGAACAAGATGAACGGATTGCGTAGAATGCGATAGCCGAGCTTTTTATACCATGGCGCGGCGAGGTATTCTTCCACGGTCATGGTGTAGACATCGCCAACACCGCGGCGGTCGAGGTCGCCGGCGGTGGCGTGATGAACCGCATGAGAATGCTGCCAATGCGAGTAGGGCGTCCAAACCGCAACACCCAGCAGCAACCCAAGCCGATCGTTGGCTAGTTTTGTCTTGAAAAAAGAACCGTGACAGCAATCGTGGAAGATGATGAACATTCGCACCATGAAACCGGCAGCGGGGATCGTCAGCAAAAGCGTCAGCCAATACCCCACTTCAAGGCTGAAGTAAGCCAGATACCAAAACACAAAGAACGGAATAACAGAATTAACCACCTGCCACAAACTGCGCCAGGTTTCGGGGTAGGCGTACCTGGCAACAACCTGCTGCCACTTCACATTTCCAATGCTCATAGGGTTTGTTCCTCCGAAAGAGTTTCTATCATTAACCATTGTGCAGACATATGGTTACGGCATATTTACATCATACAACATTTCCACTTATACTCGCGCCATGCTTAAACTTCCCGGATTAATCGACCCTCATGTCCATGTGCGCGAACCAGGCGCCACCCACAAAGAGGATTGGGACACCGTCACCCAGGCAGCTCTCGCCGGGGGCGTCACCACCCTCCTTGCCATGCCAAACACGAACCCACCCATATTCGATGATTCGACCTTCGATTTGGCGATCCATGCAGCCAGCCAAAAAGCGCGCTGCGACTACGGTCAATATGTGGGGGCAGGTCCTGAAAATGGGAATTGGGACAAGCGCGAGGCATTGTCCCTACGAGCTGCCGGGCTAAAGATGTACCTTGACTCTACCTTTGGGGAACTGCGCCTCGACAATATGCAGTTGTGGATGCCGCACTTCCAAAAATTCCCCAAATCTGCGCCGATGGTGATGCACTCCGAGAGTCGCACCATGGCGGCTGCAATTTTGTTCTCTGCCATGTACGACCGCCCCATCCATATTGCGCATGTATCTCTAAAAGAAGAAATTCTGCTCATAAAAGCTGCCAAAGAAAAGGGAATCAAAGTCACCTGCGAAGTTTGTCCCCACCACTTATTCCTCTCCAAAGAAGATATCCCCGCCATTTCACATGGACATCCCGGGCGCGGCGAAGTTCGTCCCCGCCTCGCCACCCAAGAGGATGTGGACAGCCTGTGGATAAATATGGATGTGATCGATTGCTTCGCCACTGACCATGCTCCACATACACTAGAAGAAAAAGATGGAGAGAATCCACCGCCCGGATTCCCCGGTCTGGAAACCATGCTTCCTTTATTGCTCACCGCAGTAGACGCTGGACGGCTGACAATAGACCAGATCGTTCAAAAGCTACACGAAAACCCACGCCGTATCTTCAACCTTCCAGAACAGCCCGATACATATATAGAAGTAGACGAGAACACTCAATACGAAATCAAAGCCAGCGAAGGGTTTACCCGCTGTGGCTGGACACCCTTTGAAGGATGGAAGGTAAAAGGCAGGGTACAAAAAGTAGTATTAAGAGGGAAAACCGCCTTTGAAGACGGAAAAGTATTAGCCGAGGCAGGTTCTGGCAAAAACGTCCGAAAATAGGCTTTTTTTGCACGGTGGATAACACCCCCATATCTGTGGGTAAGTTATCCACCGTGTCTGCACTAAATTTCACATATTCGCCGTTTAACTATCCGAAATATCGCCTCAAATACCCATATATGGGTATTGTTGTCTAAACAAGAAAGCCTTAGTAAAGCCTCCCAACTGTGGATAACTGCCAATTATCTGTGGAAAAGTCCCCCGCCCTGTGGACAAAAGTCATTTTTTCATGGTAAATTGCCTGACAACCCTAAAAGGGGTCACCCCCATATATGGGGGGTGCTTTGAGCATAATCCAAAATATGGAAAAAACCCAAAAAGCGCCAGTTAGCCCATTTACCCTGTGGAAAACTTATCCAGAATCAACCCACAGTTAAAGAAAATGACTGAAAGGGTAATCAACGTCAAGTATGGGGTTTGAGCGGTGAACTTCATCCATATATGGGGGGTGATATGAGTTATCCACAGTATCCACACCCCCTACTATTATTACGAATCCATAATGATACTTATATACCACTTGAATCCATTAAGGGTTTCCTATACAATCCACACAGTAACACATTGTCCCCTCTTTGCAAACCTTGGGAGATTTCACATGGATATGATCAAAGTTTCAGCTAACTCCCGTACCTCAGCCGTCGCCGGGGCGATCGCGGGGGTCATCCGAGAACATAAACGGGCAGAAGTGCAAGCCATTGGCGCAGGCGCTGTCAACCAGGCAGTGAAGGCGTTGGTACTTGCATCCAGCTATCTCAAGAACGATGGGATCGACGTCGTCTGCGTCCCTGAGTTCGTGGATGTTGAGATAGAAGATAAGGTTCGTACCGCCATAAAATTGGTGATCGAACCACGCACAGTTCCCACACCGTAAGACAATAGGCGGCGGGATTTAACCGCCGCCTTATATTATTTGGATGACGCTTCAAGGGTGGTGAACGCATACCCCTGGCGGGTATAATTTTCACGCGTAGACTTTTCGCCTCTGGTCTTGTTTTGGGCTGTGTGCCCACCCAGAGCCGATTTCACACTGAAACTTTACCCATGCCAAACAGACGCCGGTTTTCACGCCTTGCCTTATTGTTTGCCCTGTTCGCTTCTTTATTCGCAGGGACGTTTTCTTCGCGCCCGCAGAGGGTAGAGGCAAAGCCCCGCCTGCTTCAGGCAACGAATGTGGTGATCAGCGAGTTTCGGTTTATAGGCAGCGGCGGGGCAAGTGACGAGTTTATTGAGCTGTACAACCCTACCAATTCAGCCATAAATATAAGCGGCTGGTGGATACGAAGGTCTAGCGGCGGGGGCAGTACATTTGATACGGTTCAAATTCCAACCAATTTAACCACTACTAATTTTTTACCCGGGCAATATTATCTAATTGTCAATTCAGTAGGTTACAACGATACTGTGACTGCCGACCTGACCTATTCGACAACCGGTTTTGCAAATGACGGCGGTGTTGCCCTCACTCTTGCAGATAAGACGACCATCATTGACCAGGCAGGGTTGAACTCTGGTTCTGCCTACAAAGAGGGGACAGTTCTCTCGCCCCTCACCACCAGCGTAGACCGAGGCTACGAAAGAAAACTGGGCGGCTCTGCTGATAGCTGTTTGGACGATGGCGATAATTCCACCGATTTTCAATTGATCGCCGCCAGCTCCCCGCAGAATTCAAACACACCAACACGGCTGTGCGGCGGTAATGCTGACCTGCGTATCACTCAAACCGTGGATGATGCAACCCCCATTGTTAGCGGTCAGGTAGTTTTCACGATCACTGTTTTCAATGATGGTACAGGGGATGCCCGCACTGTTCAGGTAAAAAGCCTCCTCCCCAGCGGTTTATCTTATGTTACCCACTCGGCATTAACCGGAACGTATAACTCCAGCACGGGGATTTGGGATGTGGGGACTCTTGCCAATGGAGCCAGTGCAACATTAAGCATCACAGCAGATGTGGTAACAGGCAGTGTTAAAACAAATATGGCTGAAGTATGGTCATCGTATGATCTTGACCCCGACTCAACCCCTGCCAATGCTTCCACTACCTCAGAAGATGATGATGCCTCTGTCACCGTCACCCCGCAGACGCTGATCATCACAAACACTGTCAATAATACGAATCCTCTGGTTGGGTCGAACATCATCTTCACCATTCAGGTAACAAACCCCGCAACCTTTCTCCACGATGCCGCCAATGTAAATGTGACCGCCGCACTCCCCATTGGTTTTTTGGATTATGTATCCCATTCAGTGACAACAGGCTCTTATGACGACCTTTCAGGGCTTTGGACCATTGGCTCATTGCCCATTGGCTCAAGCGCCATGTTAACCCTCACTGCCAAGGTGGTGAACAATACGCCGCCCATTTTTACAGCGCTGGTCACCTCAGATAATTACGCCAGTAACAGCGCGGGGGTATCTTTTGGCGTTCTTTCGGGTCAGGCAGATTTGAAACTCAGCCAAACGCTCGACCTGAACACCGGGCAGGCAGGGCATGTATTCATAACCCTAACCCTCGAAAATAACGGACCCGACACAGCCACCGGCGTGGAAGTGCGCGACCTTTTGCCCTCCGGTTTAAGCTACATCTCCACCGAGGCCATCGAAGCAGGGACGTATAACTCATCCACGGGCATTTGGGCGGTGGGCAGTTTGAATAACGGCGCCACTGTGCAATTAAAGATCAAGGTCAAAGTAGCGGCAAGCGGATCTTCCACCAAGAACACGATCCAAATTTGGGATACAGATCAGTATGACCCAAATTCTATTAATAACGTCGATGAACTCGAAGTTCTCATCGCCGACCTCAACCTCACCCAAACCGTGGATGTAACCGCCTCCACTGCCATTTTCACCATCACCGTCACCAATTCCGGTCCAGATGATGCGGCAAATGTGCGGGTCAAATCCAACCTGCCAGATGTGGCTTCCTATTATCAATTCGTTTCCAGTTCACAGCCATCCACGTTTAATTCCACCACCGGCATTTGGGATATCGGTACGCTTGCCGATGGCGCAAGCGCAACCCTGGTTATCACCACCAATACATCAGGGACGTTGAAATCTCATATCGCAGAGATCTATTCGTCCGACGTCACCGACCCAGACTCGCTGCCAAATAATAAAATAAGCACAGAAGATGATATTGCCGGGTACTCATCCGCTGATTTAAGCCTTACCCAAACCGTGGATAAAACCAACCCCAACCTGAACGAAAATGTGGTCTTTACGATCCGAGCCAGTAATGCCGGTCCATTACCGGCAACAGGCGTTGAAGTAAAAAGCCTTTTACCCAGCGGGTTGACGTTTATTTCTCCCTATACCAGTACCGCAGGAACATACGACCCCATCACCGGAATATGGACGATAGGAACCATAAACTCGGCTGCAACGGTTGAGCTAAAGATCACGGCAAAAGTTTCTAGCAACGGCAGCTTTGTCAATCTGGCAGAGGTGTACGAAAGTGATCTATTCGACCCAGACTCAACCCCCGGCAATGGGCAGACCACCGAAGATGACAGCCTCAGCGTTTCGGTCACCACACCTTCGGCGCTGCGTCCGGTCATCATTAATGAGATCGCCTGGGCGGGCACAACCTCCAGTCTTTCGGGCGATGAGTGGATCGAACTTTACAACACCACAAACGCCAGCATCAACCTCACCGGTTGGACGTTAACCGCCGCCGATGGCACACCCACCATTTCCCTGAGTGGAACCATCCCCGCCGGTGGCTACTTTCTGCTGGAAAAAGACGATAACAACACCGTGTCAGATGTCTCAGCCGACCAGATCTACACAGGCGATCTTTCCAACAGCGGCGAAACGCTTACCTTGCGCGACGGCGCAAATACTGTGATCGATACAGCCAACGGCAATGGCGGCTCGTGGCCCGCCGGAAGTTCATCCACCTATGGCTCGATGGAGCGTACTTCCACCTCGGCAGACAGCGACAGCATTTGGAAAACCAACACTGGCATAAAAAAGAACGGCAAAAATGCCAACGGCGGCGATATTCTCGGCACACCGAAGCAGAGCAATTCTCAGGGTGTGGTCTCAACTGCCACCCCCACAAAAACGCCAACGCCTTCACCCACTCCTGCCGTTGTAGGAACTCTCATCCCGCCGCGCCCCATCCTCAACGAAATTCTCGCCCGCCCGGGCTTCGATTGGAACGGCGATGGCGAGATCAACGTCTTCGATGAATTCGTCGAGATCAAAAACCTCACTGCGGTAGACATTTCACTCAAAGGCTGGAAGTTGGATACCTTCGGGAACACATCCTTCTCATTGCCAGATGTTACGCTCAAGCCAGGGCAGCGCATTGTGTACTACAGCAAAGAAACCAACCTCCTGCTCAGTGATGGCGGCGCAACCGTGCGGCTGATTGACCCCAATGGAAAGATATACGATGCCTTCACCTACGAACTCGCCCGCACCGAAGACCGTTCCTTCTGCCGCCTGCCCGATGGCAACCCGGGCGATAAAGCGTGGTTTGAAGATTGCATCCCAACCCCATTGCTAAATAATACCCGCGAAGGCAGGTCGCCCACCACACCCAACACCGAGTCTCCGTTTTGTAATTTGCCCGATACCATTCCGCTTGAATTTTTCATTGCCGAATGCAATGGCTACGGCGGCGATATTTGGAACCCCATCTATTGGGACGAACTCACCGGTCTCTTCAAACGGTGGCTGCAAAGCGAAAACAAGCAAGACACATTCATTGAGTAAAATAAGACCCGAAAGGTTATCAAAACCTTTTGGGTCTTTTATAAGGAAACCATGGAAACCTTCTTCTCTTTTCTTGAAAAACGGGTGGATGATTGCTCCTCCCTCCTGTGCGTGGGACTCGACCCGCACGTCTCTGACCTCTCAAGCCCCACCGCCGCCTCAGCCCGCGACTTTTGTATTGATCTCGTTAAACAGACCTCTCGCTACGCTGCGGCTTTCAAACCCAACGCTGCGTTCTTCGAAGTGTTCGGCGCCGAAGGCTGGACGGAACTCAAGCGCGTCATCGAAGCCATCAACGAAGAATCAGACCGAATGGGGTCGCGCATCCCCATCATCCTGGATGCGAAGCGGGGCGATATTTCATCCACCGCCGAAGCCTATGCCAAATCCGCTTTTGATCACCTCGGCGCAGATTGCATCACCTTAAACCCATACCTCGGCAAAGACTCCATTGAGCCGTTTCTTGGTTATGAACAAAAGGGCGTCTTCCTGCTTTGTAAAACATCCAATGCCGGTTCCATGGATGTGCAAAACCTGCTCGTGATGCCGATGGGTTCTGATATGCCCATGCCTTTATATATTTATGTGGCGCAGCTTGCCCAACAATGGAACGAGAAAAATAATGTGGGCATTGTGGTCGGCGCAACCCACCCGCAGATCATGGAAATGATCCGCGCTGCGGTGCCGGGTCTGTGGTTCCTCTCACCTGGGGTCGGGGCACAAGGCGGCGAGTTGGAGATCACCCTCAAAGCCGGTTTGCGAGAAGACGGCAAAGGGATTTTACTGCCTATTTCGCGTGCCATTTCTCGTGCCGAAAACCCCGGCAAAGCCGCCGCAGAAATACGGGATGAAATTTTGCATGTCAAACGCGAATTGAGGAAATAGGAGACACAATGTCAAACGAATTACGCATTACGAATCACGAATTATCCTCCCTGGCTGACGGTCTCCTTGATGCAGGCTGTATCAAGTTTGGCGAATTTACGCTCAAATCTGGGCTCAAAAGCCCCATTTATATTGACCTGCGTCAGATCATCACCTACCCAAAATTGTTGGAAAAGATCGGCGCAGCCTACCTGCCCTTGCTTTCCAATTTAAACTTTGCGCGCATTGCCGGGCTGCCGTATGCCGCCATTCCCATTGCTACGGCGGTTTCCCTCGCCGGTGATTACCCCATGATCTATCCTCGTAAAGAGGCGAAGACCTACGGAACCAAAGCGGATATTGAAGGTGAATATCATGCCGGTGAAGTGATCGTAGTCATTGACGATCTTGCCACAACCGGCGGCAGTAAATTTGAAGCCATCGAAAAGTTGACCAGCGTTGGTCTGGCTGTGAAGGATGTTGTGGTGTTGGTAGATCGTCAATCGGGCGCAAAAGAGTCTTTGGAACAAGCCGGGTACAACCTCCACGCCGTGTTGACCATTACACAATTGCTCGATCACTGGGAATCCACAGGAGCTGTGGATAAGTCTAAGATCGCTGAAACCCGCGAGTTTTTGAAAGGCTAGCTCCATGACCGGTTCTGAAACAACCCTCCCCCTGGACCTTTCTTCTGCCTTAGCCATGGATTCAGAAGCCCAATCTATTTTTGATAACCTGCCGCTCTCTCATCAACGGGAATACATTAAATGGATCGAGGAAGCAAAAAAGGCAGAAACCCGCGCCAGGCGAATTCAACAGACGATAGAGCAATTGAAGAAGAAAAAGAATGTATAAACTTTTTCGTCCCCTGTTATTTCGGCTCAGTTCTGAGCATGCCCACGCACTTATGATCAATGCATTACGCATGGCAGGGAATTTCCCTCCCTCCCGCCTCCTGCTGGACCTTATGTTTGCCGCTCCAACCAAACCTGTTTCTGTCTTTGGGCTGACCTTTAAGAACCAGATCGGTTTGGCGGCTGGGTACGACAAGGACGGCATAGCCGTTCAAGGCTTATCTGCTTTGGGGTTTGGGCATGTGGAGGTGGGCACCGTTACACCCAAGCCGCAGCCGGGCAACCCAAGCCCACGGGTGTTTCGTTTGGTGGAAGATGAAGGGGTTATCAACCGCATGGGGTTTCCCTCACGCGGCATGGCGTATGTGAAGAAACAGTTATCGGGAAAAAAAGAACAAGCCTCTATTCTTGGGGTGAACCTCGGTAAGAATAAAGAAACCCCGAACGAAGAGGCGGTTTTAGATTACCTGGCACTTTTGCAAAACTTTGCAGGCATTGCCGATTATCTGACGATCAACGTCAGTTCGCCAAATACAGTGGGGCTTCGCAGCTTGCAAGGGCGTGAGGCGTTGGAAGGATTGCTTACCCAATTACACCAACAACGCATTGTTGAACAGCAAACATATAAGAAGAATCTTCCCATCCTTGTGAAACTTGCGCCAGATCTTTCTGATGCCGAGCTGGCAGAGGCGCTGGAAGCAATTCTCAATACGAATATGGATGGGGTGATCGTTACGAATACCACCCTGGGGCGTGAGGGGTTAAGGTCAATGCATCGGGGAGAGACAGGCGGCTTAAGCGGCAGTCCGCTCACCGTTAAGAGCGAGGCGGTTCTTCGTCAAACCTTGAAGTTGGTGAATGGGAAAATCCCTGTGGTGAGCGCGGGCGGCATTATGAAGCCAGATGATGCAAAACGCCGCCTTGATATGGGGGCGGCGCTGGTGCAGGTCTACACGGGTCTGGTCTATCGCGGACCTGGCTTGGTAAAAGCCATTGCCAAAGCGGTTTAACCGTGAATTATGGGTGGCAATTCTTATCTATGGATGCCCTCGATGCGGGCGTGAATTTTTCGCTGTCATGTTAGGCGAAATGAGTATGAAAAAATAAGCAAATATTTTTGCTTATTTGTAAGTTCGCTATTATGGAATTGTTACTGAACAACAACTAAAAAGAAATTTTTTATTCGACAACCTTCATGTATAAAGTATGTACTGTAAAAAATATTCTATATGGAGGCTCAAATGAAAAAGATCGTTTTGTACTTCGGTTCCTTGTTTCTTGTGGCTGTGATGTTGGGCATGACGGTCGGTCATGCGAGCGCCAGCGAACTTCATGATGATAGTGACTTGAATGGGGCTGCGCCCAAAGTGTATTTGGTTTCACCCTATTTCAATGGCATTCCTGCTGGAACCCGCATCCCGGCAACGATGTTCGTGCAATCTGATATTAGAGGGTTGGAATGTGTCACGATCAACGATGAGGGTGGGGTTGTCTGCACCTTCCCTAAAAAGTTTGGCGGGGAAAATGCAACCCTGTATTTACGAGCCGGGGGTAAGTGGCTGATCTTTTATGTCAGAATTCCGCATGTGTAGGTGATTCCGCCCCCTGCGCCTGCCCCTGCCCCAATAACATAGGGCATGTGCCAACCTTGATCTAAATCTGTGCGTAAGTTAACTCAAGTTGCTCCTTGTTGACTGAATCTTCCCTCACCCCAAATAATGTGCTTTTTGTTAGGACGGACTTCCCCCTCTCCCGTTGGGAGAGGGCAGGGGTGAGGGTTTTGACCAAAAATGGAGAAAATCTATTCATAGGTGGCAACTTGCGTTAAGTTGTGAATTGAAACAAAAAAGAGCCGCCAATCTTCAGGCGGCTCTTTTTTTATGGCAGGGCAGGTCTTAAGACCGGCTTGGGAGATTCGGTTCGTGTGGTAAAGAAATCAGCAGGCAGTTCTGGCAGCGGTTCAATTTTGCGTTGTACGGTGATCGAGTCGGTTGGGATCAGGTACAGGTTGATCGGGCTGCTGCTGCCCAGCCGAATATCTTGAAAGGCAAATAAGATCAGGCTGCTATCGGGGCTGAAGACGGCATCGCGGTAACAGCAATTGCCCTCATACGGAGTGGCGCGATCTGCCTTGTGTGTGAAAAGACTGTACTGGAACAGGTCTCCAAAGCCGTCATTGCGGACGTTGCTGTTGAGCAGGAAAAGAAGCCCTCCGTCCCAATCAAAATGGGCGACCTCTTCAGGGAATTGGAAACGTCCCTGCGGGAAATCATCTGCCACAGAATCGCTGATGCCCTCACAGGTTTCCACGTTCACGACACGGATGGCTTCGCCGCGAATGCCGTTCAAGTTGGCGGCATATTCAATGGCAAGTTGTGTGCCATCGTCTGACCATTGCACCTCTTTGATGGCGAGGTCGTTGTAAAAACATCCCTTGAATTCATCCAGCTCACTTTTGCGGGCGGCAAAAGGCAGGCGTACCGGGTCGTAGGGTATGACATACAGCTCGCGGTTCACGCTGATGGCAACTCGCTTTCCATCGGGTGAAACGGCAAAGCCCTCAAGGTACTCGCCTGCTGTGTAACGGAATATAACTTCTTCAACAAGCGTTTCAATGTTTACGGTTTTGACAGTTTTTCCCGTTGTGTACAGAATGTTCTTGCCGTCATTCAACCATTGCAGGTTGGTCTTGGGGAGTCCGTCGTTGGTTACTTGCTGACGGTTTCCGCCTTCCATATCCATGATCCAAATATCGTTGTTGCGCAGCAGGGCGATCATATCTGCGCCGCCCGCAAGGGGTAAACCGGTGGAACTCGCCGGAGTGACAGCCTCTATAGGCTGGGCGGGTAATGGCGTTGCCGTCCATGTGATGACGACAGGTTCTTTTGTTTCTGCGGCGGGAACATCCGTCGGGGAAGTGTCGGCTGTCGCCGCCGGTTCAAACATGGATTGGATCATGCCGCTGTTCCAGACGAAGAATCCACCGCCGAGAACGACCACTGCCAAAACCAATCCAACCATGATTCCCGCAACAGGGCTGCGCTTTTTTTCTTCTTTTGATCTTTTTACAGTGGCGGTCTTGTTGAACGGCGAGATTTTTGCCGTGGCATTCATGTTTTTGGTGGGATTCTCTCCGCGTAGAAACGCTTTGATGGTTTCGACCAGCTCCACCGCAGTTGTGAAGCGGTCGTCTGGCTTTTTCGCCATCGCGGTCGAGATGACCTTTTCCATCCAAATGGGCAGATTGGGGTTGGCTTCCAAAATATGCGGCACCGGCTCGGTGACGTGTTTGATCGCCAGCCCCAGCGGTGTGTCTGATTGATACGGCTGTTTGCCCGTGACCATTTCGTAGAGGATGACGCCCAGCGCGTAAATATCGGCGCGCCCGTCCACCACATCTCCTGAGGCTTGTTCGGGCGCCATGTAAGCGGGGGTTCCGATGATGGCAGAGCCGGTCATGTTTCCGCTGTTATCGCCCTGGCTGAATTTTGCAATGCCAAAATCAGAAATGAGCGGCACATTCTTGTTGGTAAAAAGGATGTTGGCGGGTTTCAAATCTCGGTGAACAATGCCTTTTGAATGGGCTTCATCCAACCCTGGCGCGATCTGTTCAATGACTTTGATGGTTTCTTCAATGCTGTAGGTTTTTCCGCGAATGCGCTCGGAGAGTGAACCCCCGTTCATGTAGCGCATGACAAAATAAGGCTGCCCATTTTCTTCGCCTACATCATAAACAGGGACGATGGAGGGATGTTCCAACTGGGCAATGATCTTCGCCTCGCGTTCAAAACGCATTTTGAACTGCGGGTCGGCATGGAGCATTTCGGGCGGCATGAGTTTGATGGCAACCTCGCGCTCAAAGCGCGGATCCCAGCCGTGATACACGGTGGCAAAACCGCCGCGACCTAACTCGCCTCGAATTTCATAACGTCCGATCTTTTCTGGGGCTGCCATATGCGCAAGTATACCGATGAAATGTTTATTCTGCCATGTACAACCCGCCGCTTGCTTCCATCCAATCGGCAATACGTTCCACGGCGGCAGGGATGTTGTTGTCTGAAATATCCACCTCAAGCCTGGGCAGGATGGAGTCTGCGAACAGGGCGCGGATGAGCTTCTGTTCTTCCACGAACAGATTCAGGTCATCATATTGTGATGGGTTGCCTGAGACTTTTAGCCGTTCGGCACGGGCGGCGGCAAAGGATTCGGGAGTGCGCGTCAATAGGATGAGCCGAAAGTTGAGCGGCAGCAGGCGTTCTTCCAACCAGCGGAAGTCGTAAGCCTTGTTGTAGGTCATCTGCTGGTACATGCGCGTGGAAAGATGGAAGCGGTCCACGATCCATGAGTAATAGCGCTGTAATTCGAACAAGCGTACCCACGTTTGGTAGGTTTCCATTGCAAGCCCTTCTTCCTGCGGCTCAAAGTTGATCAATCCGCGCCCCCAGGGGAAGTTGGTGAAAGCGCACCACTCGCCGGAGATGAGCGGCGAGTGATATTTGTATTTGCGCGGTCCTACAATGCGCGGATGTTCGTTCAGCGCAAAGGCAATATCGGTTTTGAACGTCAGGCGTGTACCTTCAAGAATGATCTTCGGTGTTAGTTTGCTCATGGGGTATTGACGAAGTTTTCCAGTTCCGGTTCCAACCCAATGCCGAGTTCGCGGGCGCGCAGCAGGTATTGCTTTGCCAGCGCTTCATTACGAATCGATTCGCCATAGTAATAGGCAGATCCTAAAAAGTAATTCACATATTCGTTGTTTTGCATTTGCGGAAAGGTCATTTCGAGGTAGTCGCGTCCCTGTTCATACTCTTCCAAAACAACATAGGCAATGCCAATGAAGACCTGCGCATCTATAACATATTCAGAACCTTGGGCTTTATAAAGTTCTTCCGCCTGTTTGAATTGGTCTATGGAGTCCTGATACTGCTCCGATGAAAAATAGACCCGTCCAACGCCGTAATAGCCCTCGGGGTCGTTGGGGTTGATGCGCAGCAGTTCGTTATATTCTTTTAGCGCATTATCGTATTCATCAAGGTCCATGTAGTTATTGGCAAGCCCCATATGTGAAACATTATTATCCGGCGCAATAGCAATGGAACGTTCATACCATACCCGGGCTTCCTGGTAATTGCCAGCCTTGCGGTATAACAGGGCGAGGTTATCCATGGCGTCACAGTATTCAGGGTCTAGTTCTATCGCGGTCTGGTAAGCCCGTATGGCAGATTGGGTATCTCCCGCAAGGTCATAATCCACGGCTTGGTTGTAGGCATCTACGGCTGCCTGAATTTCAGAGGAGCAATAGACATCAGATGTGAGATCACGGTTTTCTTTGGTCACTACCGCTTCAGGTGTGGGTGCAAGGAACGCTTCGGTTGGCAGTGGTGCAATGGTTGGCGCTTCGACTGGGTTGAGCGCCTTTTCCACGGTGGCGCAGGCAAATGAACCGGAAAGCAGTATGAGCAGGAAAAAGTATTTTTTCATGGGAAAACCTCCTTTTTTGAACATGTGAATTTTCTCATTTGAAATTGTACAGCCAATGGTCAATTAGTACTGTTTTGAGATTCTGATAAATTTCTGAAATGATTCGGCAAGTCTCTTGTGGTATATTCCCCCCGCATAGGTAACCTTATGGACGATAAAATCACGATCATCGAAGGACCGCCCCCGATCTTTGAGCATGTCAGCGACGGTTGGGCAATGGGCTTGAACGAAGGCCCGAATCTTTCCATCCCCGCGCTTACGCGTTTGCGCACGTTCAATGGACCAGCCCTGGTTCAACGCTGTTACAACGCGTGGCACAACAGAACTTCCATCCATCTGCATTATCGCAATGAGACGGGGCTTGAGCAAACCGCCCCCATCCTTGCCGCCCGCAATGTGGAAACGGATGAAGGACATGTGCTGTTGTTGTGGGTTTATCTCGATAGTGATAAGGTCGAATACGAAACCGACACCGGCGACGATGACCAGTTTGACGATTACCCGGGCGAATAGGGTATAAAATAAGTGACAGTCATTTCAATAGTGACTGTCACTTTTCTTTTTAGGATTCGATATGACCACGCTTCTTTCTTCGCTCAATGCCGGGGTACTCACCCTAAGCCTTAACCGCCCCGAACGCGCCAATGCCTTCAATTTTGAAATGACCACGGCGCTGCAAAATTCACTCGCCGAGGCGCAAAAAGATTCACAGGTGCGCTGTGTTGTCATTTCAGGGAACGGCAAGCTCTTCAGTTCCGGGCAGGATATCACCGAGATGAAACTCGGCGGCGGCGAGATTTCGTATCGCGAGCATTTGGAGAAGACCTATAACCCGCTTATTTTGCAAATTCGAGAGATGGGGAAACCTGTGATTGCGGCTGTCAATGGAGCCTGTGCCGGGGCTGCATTTGGCATTGCCCTGGCGTGTGACTTGCGCATTGCCCATACCAGCGCGTATTTTGTGGTCGGCTTTAGCGGCATTGCCCTTGCGCCGGATTCGGGCGTTTCTTTATTACTGCCAAAGCTGATCGGGTTGGGCAGGGCGCAGGAATTCTTCTACACAAACAAACCGATCTTCGCAAAGCAGGCGCATGAGTGGGGTCTCGTCAATCAAGTAGGTGGATTCAACTACCAGAGTGCAGTCAGCCGGGTAGCTGGCGAGCTGGCTCAAGGTCCGCGTGAGGCGTTTGCGGCGGGTAAGAGGGCGTTCAATGCAGCGATCCTCCCAAACCTGGCAGAGGCGCTCGGCGAGGAAGGCATCCTGCAAGATGGGCTGGGTAAATCAGCAGATCATCAAATGGCAGTGAAAGCATTTTTGGAGAAGCGCAAACCCAAATATGACTGACGTATCCTAATTGTTTTTTCAGGGTTACATAAAACGTCAAAAGATGTCATTTTTTGTCAATAATCAGTGTACTTTTGTCATATTGACGCGCATTTGAATTTCTTGTATAGTTTTGTTGTAATTTGGAATAATGACTATATGAACCAGCGAATTCACATAGGTTGTGAATAAGCGGGCACTCTGTCCGGAGTGCCCGCTTATATTTTCTCTAAACCCTCTACCCTAGGAGAGTAAAATGTCAGGACAGATCAATGCGTTTGAAATGGCACAAAAGCAATTTGATGGTGTTGCCAAACAATTGAAGCTCGACTCCAGTGTTTCTGAAATGCTGCGATGGCCCATGCGTGAATATTCCTTCCGCATTCCGGTTCGCATGGATGACGGCTCCATGAAAGTGTTCCAAGGTTTCCGCGTTCAGCACAACGACTCACGCGGACCCAACAAGGGCGGCATTCGCTTCCACCCGGCTGAGACGCTCGACACCGTGCGCGCGCTCGCCACATGGATGACCTGGAAATGCGCCGTGGCGGATATTCCGCTGGGCGGCGGTAAGGGCGGCATCATCGTCGACCCCTCCACCCTTTCGGTTCGTGAAAAAGAAGAACTCTGCCGCGGCTGGGTTCGTAACATGTGGAAGAACATCGGTCCACGCAACGACGTGCCCGCTCCCGATGTAGGCACCACCCCTCAAATGATGGGCTGGATGATGGATGAATATTCCCGCCTCGTCGGTCAGTACACCCCGGGCGTATTCACCGGCAAACCCCTTGGTGGCGGCGGCTCACTCGGACGCACCGAAGCCACCGGTTATGGTGTGATCTACACCATCCGTGAAGCGATGAAACGCCTCAACATTGACCCGAAGAAATCTGTGGCTGTGCTTCAAGGCTTTGGCAATGTTTCTCAGTATGCGGCGATCGGCTTTGTTGAAATTCTCGGCGGTACCGTGGCTTGTGTTTCCTGCTACGATCGCCATGAAAAGAAAGCCTTCACCTACAGCAAGAAAGGCGGCATTGACCCGCGCTTCCTGCTCTCCATTGTGGATGAATACGGAACCATCGATAAGAAGAAGGCACAAGATGCCGGTTATCAGGTGGATGATGGCGATAAGTGGATCGAGTTCGATGGCAATGTGCTCATCCCTGCCGCGCTCGAAGGACAGGTCAATGGCGATACCATTCAGAAGATGTCCAAAAACATCAAGATCGTCGCTGAAGGCGCCAATGGACCCACCACCCCCGAAGCCGACGAAGTTTTCAAGAAGAACAACATCTTCAACATTCCAGATTTCCTCTGCAATGCGGGCGGCGTCACCACCTCTTACTTTGAACAGGTTCAGAACGATATGAACTTCTACTGGAGCAAAGAAGAAGTGCTCGAACGCCTCGACCAAAAAATGACCTCCGCGTTCAACAGCGTGTTCGACCGCCACGAACAGGAAAAAGTCTACATGCGCGATGCGGCATACATGGTCGCCATCGACCGTGTGGTCAAAGCCATGGAACTGCGCGGCTGGCTCACCGGCGGCGCGTAGAGCAGTAAATAGTAATTGGTAATTGGAGATTAAGAGGACGTGCTGAAAAGTGCGTCCTCTTTTTTATTGCACGCTTCTTTCTGGACTTTTGAACTGGTTCTGTTTTCTGCAACATTCCCCTATTCTGACATTTGATACAATCGCCTTGCACTTGCCATTAATTACCAATCACCAATTACTAATCACCCCCGAGGCACTTATGTCCAAACCAAATTTCAAATGGGACGATCCCTTTTTGCTCAACGACCAACTGACCGATGAAGAACGAATGATCCGTGATGCGGCGCGGCGATACTGCCAGGACAAACTCATGCCGCGCATCCTCGAAGCGAACCGCAACGAAATATTTCACCGCGAGATCATGAACGAAATGGGCAGCATGGGTTTCCTTGGCTCGACCATTCCCGAAGAATATGGCGGCGCGGGGCTGAACCATGTTGCCTATGGCATCATTGCCCGTGAAGTGGAACGGGTAGACAGCGGCTATCGCTCCGCAATGAGTGTGCAAAGTTCTTTGGTGATGTATCCCATTTACACATATGGAACGGAAGAACAACGCAAAAAATACCTGCCTAAACTTGCCAGCGGAGAATGGGTTGGCTGCTTTGGTCTCACCGAACCGAATCACGGCAGCGACCCTGCTAGCATGGAAACCAAAGCCAAAAAAGTAGATGGCGGCTACATTCTGCATGGCAACAAGATGTGGATCACCAACTCACCAATAGCGGATGTGTTCGTGGTGTGGGCAAAACTTTACCCTGCTCAAAGCGCCGTCCCCGGCGCTGACTCTTCCGCCGAGGACGGCGGAAGGAGCCAAGGTGATATCCGCGGCTTTGTCTTGGAAAAAGGCATGAAGGGACTTTCCGCACCAAAGATCGAAGGGAAGTTCAGTCTGCGGGCGAGCGCCACGGGCGAGATCGTGATGGACGAAGTCTTCGTGCCAGAAGAAAACATCTTCCCCGAAGTGAAGGGATTGAAAGGTCCGTTCGGGTGTTTGAACAAAGCGCGTTATGGCATTGCCTGGGGCGCGCTCGGCGCGGCGGAATTCTGCTGGCACGCGGCGCGTCAATACACGCTAGACCGTCCGCAGTTTGGGCGTCCGCTGGCGGCGAATCAACTCATGCAGTTGAAGTTGGCAAATATGATGACGGAGATCACGCTGGGGTTGCAAGGTGTTTTACGAGTTGGGCGCTTGATCGATGAAGAGAAAGCATCCCCTGAAATGATCTCGCTCATCAAACGCAATTCCTGCGGCAAGGCATTAGACATCGCCCGCATGTCTCGTGATATGCATGGCGGTAACGGGGTTTCCGACGAATATCACATCATCCGTCATGTGATGAATCTCGAAGCGGTCAACACCTACGAAGGGACGCATGACATCCATGCGTTGATTTTAGGCAGAGCGCAAACCGGTTTACAGGCATTCTCGTAGGGATACCCCTCGCGGGTATCCTGTTCTTAAAAAATAAAAGGGCGACCGCGAGGGTCGCCCTTACGTTTATTGCTGTGGCGCGAGCGGATAGCCCGCATCCACCCAGGCGGCTAACCCGCCGAGCAGGGCTTGCACACTGGTGTATCCATTATTCAGAAGGAGGAACGCCGCACGGGCGCTCGTGTGTTCGTTTTGTCAGGTGCAGTAAGTGATGATCCACTGGTCTTTTTCAAAAGATAGTTTATCGACATTCAGCTCGAAATTTACCAGCGGAATGGACATGGACCCTGCTGCGTGACCCTCGGCATAAAACTCAGGGTCGCGTACATCCACAAGAACGGCTTGACCAGAATCAAGTGCGGCTTTTGCTACGTGAACATCAACGCGCGGGACTTTATCTTCTGTGATCGGAGGGATGGTGATGAATGGCTTTTCCACAACGATGGGACCCGTGGGCGTCGCAGATTGAGCCTGCGGTATGAGCGTTTGGCAGGCGAGGGTTGTAAAGAGCAGAATGGAAAGCGTAAATAGCGTTTTATTTTTCATATGATGTTGTTTATAACTCGCAGAAACGGTCAACACGTTTGCCGATGATGGCGAGGCTATCTGCCCAGAATTTCTTGGTGCGGATATTGATGCCAAATTTATCGGCGAGTTCGGCGGCGGGGGCTTCACCGGTGGAGGCGAGCAGTTCCTTGTAGGCGGGTACAAAATCTGCGCCGCGTTTTTGGTAGACGGCATACAAGCCGGTGGCAAAGAGCAAGCCAAACGTGTAGGGGTAATTGTAGAAGGAGAACCCTGAAGTGTAGTAATGCGGTTTCCATGTCCACATGTATTTTTGGAGATACTTTTCATCCACGCCATCGCCGTAGGCAGCTTTTTGGGCGCGTTCCATAATGTCGTTGATCTCATCAGCAGAGAGTTCGGCTTTGGCGCGGCGTTCAAATACTTCCTTCTCGAACAGGTAGCGGGAATAGATATCAACCACAACTTGTGAGGCGTTGTTCAGTTGCGCTTCGAGAATGGCAAGCACTTCCTGTTTATCTGTGGTTTGTTCGAGAGCGGCTTCGGTGGCAATGGTTTCGCACATGATCGAGGCGGTTTCGGCAAGGGTCATGGGTGTTTGCTGTTGAAGCGGGGTCTTATTCGCTGCATAGGCACATTCATTGTGAAAGGCGTGACCGAGTTCATGCGCCAATGTGCTGACCTGGTCGAACGAGCCGTCAAAGTTGGCGAGGATGCGGCTTTCCTTCACGGCATCCAAACCCATACAAAATGCGCCGCCGCGTTTGCCTTCGCGTTGTTCGCCGTCGATCCAGTTATTGTCGAAGGCACGGCGGGCAAAGGCGCCGAGTTCGGGGGAGAACTTGTTGAAGTTTTCCACAATAAAATCGCGGGCTTCTTCCCATGAATAAACTTTATCGGTCTTGCCGAGCGGGGCGAAGAGGTCCCACCAAGCGAGTTGATCTTTGCCGATCATTTTTGCCTTGTGTTTGAAGTAGCGGCGGAACATGGGGAAGGAGTCTTTCATGGCGCCAAGCATGGCTTCGAGGGTGGCGCGATCCATGCGGGCTGTATCAATGGAGGCATGGAGGTTGTCTTCACGTCCGCGTTTGCGGTCGAGCACAAGGGTTTCGCCTTTTACACCATTGAGACAGGCTGCCAGGGTTTCTTGTGCGGTTTCCCATGCCTTGTTCTCTGCTTCATATCCACGGCGGCGGGTGGCTTCATCGGGATGCGAGCGCAGGTTGATGAGTGCGGGCATGGGCATCTTTTTTACTTCGCCGTCCAGTTCAAAGTCCACGGTCATTTGCGAGGTGATGGTTCCTTGCAATTTGCCAAAGGCATTGCCGCCGCTCAGGGTCAATTCGGCGGCGAGACCTTCTTCAGCTTCGCTCATCAGGTATTTGGATTGTTCCGCCGCTTCAAGCAGGATGAACTCATGCGCCTTCGCGGCAGGGTTGGTCTTCACCGCTTTTTTGATGGCGGCTTTGCCCAACGTGCCAGCCCAGGCTGTGAATTTGGTATTGAGCATACTGGTCTGCACATTCATCTGCTCAAACTCGGAGAGGCTGCGCGCCGCTTCTTTGTTGCGTGAGTCGGTGGTGATGAAGGAGTAGATATAAGACCCAATGGTGCCGCTCAACTCAAAGAGGTCATTGAAGCGCTTCACTGCTTCGCCGAGAATTTTGCCCAGTTTCTTGGGTTCGGTCTTGGCATCTGCTTTTCCAGCTTTTTTGAGAAATGCTTCCAACTCATCCAATTGTTTTTTGTAACTTTTGAGCGCATTCTTAAACTTGCTGGAATCGAGTGCGGGGTAAACGTTGGTTAGGTCCCAACGGGGTGCTGAAACAGACATGGGGGGGAGTCTCCTTATAAAGTGGGAAAGTTTGAGCAAGTATACCGTGATTGATTTTGCGCTGAAACTGACACTTTTTGACAGTCCTTTCCCTTGATTTGGAGTAGAGTTAAAGTATGGAGGCTCTTATGAAACAGGATAAATTTCTACTGGGAATCCTTGCCGGTATTGGCGCATTGGCTGTCATTGCCCTTGTATTGTTCTTTACCCGGCAAGACCGGCGCGATTATCTCTCCGAAGATACGCCCGAGGGCGTGGTACATAATTATGCGCTTGCCGTGCTTAACAAGGATTATGAAAAAGCCTATGGCTACCTTGCCGACCTGAAGTACAAACCCACCTATGAAGAGTTTCGACAATCGTTCTTGAACGGCATGGTAAACCCGGATAACACCGGCGTGGATGTTGGACGCTCGACCATTACAGGCGATGAAGCCTGGGTGGATATCACCATTTACTACGGATACAGTGATCCATTTTCCAGCCGTATCGGTACGCCCGAACGTGCCCTCTTAGTGGAGCAAAATGACGACTGGAAGATCAGTTCCATGCCCTATAACTTTTGGGATTGGAACTGGTATCAGGAACCATACACGCCGTAATTATTACGTCCTTGCAAGGAAAAAATCATGAAAACAATCCGCCGTCTATATTTTTATGCCATTGCCTTCATCAGCATCGAAGTGGTGTTGTGGGGCATTATTGGTCTGTTGCGCTCGGTCTTCGACCAGCAGCAACTGACGAACAACGCATCCAACCTGGCTTCTGCTTTGGCGCTCATCTTTGTGGGTGTGCCCATCTTCCTTATCCATTGGTCGTGGGCGCAGAATGTTTCATCAAAAGAAGCCGAAGAACATTCTGCCAGCATCCGTGCCGTTTTTCTTTATGGCATTCTGCTTGGCACACTGATACCGGTTGTGCAGAACTTGCTTGCATTCAT
>Ga0172367_10000333_pt1 | contig 71864 bp, 69 predicted proteins | sample Lak10m_FD_114542 | JGI IMG/M metagenome (GOLD analysis project Ga0172367, IMG submission 114542) | Freshwater microbial communities from Kabuno Bay, South-Kivu, Congo - kab_022012_10m | ecosystem: Environmental > Aquatic > Freshwater > Lake | place: Democratic Republic of the Congo: South-Kivu... | reverse complement strand
GGTGTGCCCAGGTCGTCGAGCGACAGCTGGCCGGGCAGCAGGTCGGCAGCGGGTCTCGACGATCGGGGCACCCGACCACTGCAGCACGAACAGGGGTTCGATGTCAAGAACACCTGTTCGGTGCGCCGGCATCCCTCGGTGTCAGCGCTGGCTGGCGGGCGTGGTGGGCGGCGACGATCGGTGTGGGCCAGGGGGTGAGCGTCGGCCGCCTCGTCAGTAGGGTGCGGCCATGGTCGATCGAGTGCCTCCGTCGCTTCCCGACAGGGAACTGCGCAAGGCGCTCAAGTTCGCCCTCGGCATGGCCCACCTCGCCCCGCGGGAGGGTGGACCCGAGGTGCCGTCGGGCCTCCGGACCTTCCTGCTCGCCCATCGCGACGTCCGCGACAGCGATCTCGCCAGGGTCCGCGGGCTGCTCGAGGAGGGCGAGGGCTTCCGCGCATGGGTCGGCTCGCGCTCGAAGGTCGAGATCACCGGCGAGGCGGGGCACCTGTGGCTGGCCCGCCCGGAGGGGTGGCTCGAGCGGCTCGACGCGCTGTCGGCCGACTCCGCGGGGCCCGCGTCGGGCGAGGGTGGTGCGGCAGAGCGTCGCCGTCGGGAGGCCGCCGAGTCGAAGCTCGCTCAGCTCCGGACCGAGGCCGACGCCCTGCGTGCGACCGTGCAGTCACAGGCAGCCGAGATCACGTCGCTGCGTGAACGGCTGACTGCCGAGGAGCGCAAGAGTGCGGCGGCCGACCGGCGGGCCGATGAATCGGCATCGACGGCCCGTCGGGGCTCGGGTGAACGCGAGAAGGTCCTCGCCCGTGCCGAGTCGGCCGAGGCCGAACTCGCCACGGTGCGGGCCCGACTGGCCGACGCCGAGGCGGCGCGCGATGCGCTGCTCGCCGATGCCGCGTCGTCGTGGGCCGAGTCGGCCGAGGTCCACCGGGTCCGTTCGCTGCTGGCGGAGGCGCACGGCGTGCTCGAGGCTCTGGTGGCAGTACCCGCCAACGGTCGTCAGGGTGTGCGTCGCTCGCCGCAGGCGATCCCCGGGAGTGCGTACGGCGACGATCTGGCCACGTTGCAGCACCTGCTGCGGGTGCCCTCGATCCACGTCATCGTCGATGGCTACAACGTCGCCAAACTCGGGTGGCCCTCGTTGTCGTTGGTCCAGCAGCGCGACCGCTGCATCGATGCGGCCGAGGCGATGGCGAGCCGGTGGGGCACACGGATCCACGTCGTCTTCGACGGCTCGACGATCCCCGGAGCCTCCACGACGGCGCGACGACTCGTCCGCGTGTCGTACTCGCCCGAGGGGGTGTCGGCCGACGACGTCATCCGGCACGAGGTGGCGGCGGTCGACGCGACGGTGCCGGTGGCCGTGGTCACGAACGACCGAGCCATCGTCCGCGACGTGAAGGCGATGGGCGCGAACACCGTGCCGAGCCATGCCGTGGTGGCCCTCGCCCGACGCTGATCCGTAACCCTGTGACACCCCCTGTGTTGGCTGAGGGCATGTCACACATCATCATCGACTGCGACTCCTGCACCCAGGACGGCACGGCGGCCTGCGCCGACTGTGTCGTCTCCCACCTCCTGGCACCGACCCAGGGCGAACCCGTGGTCCTCGACCTCGCCGAGATGCGGGCCGTGCGCCTGCTCTCGGAGGCAGGCTTGGTGCCTACGCTGCGCCATCGTGAGGCCCGCTGACCCACCGCCCGTCGCCCCCGACGATCAGTACGTCGCACTGCTGAGCGCGCTCTGCGAGCCGTTCGGCGTGACGCGCACCGGCGTCTGTGACGCCGCGGTCCTGGGTGAGGCCCGCGCCGCGCTCCACGACCGGATCGAGCGCGGCTTCGACGCCGGGCTGGCGTTCACCTTCAAGAACCCCGAGCGGTCCACCGATCCGCAGCGGGCGGTGGCCGGTGCCCGCTCGGTGTTCGTCGCCGCCCGTCCGTATCTGCTCGACGACGTCCCGTCGCCCGGGCCGACCGCCGCCCGTGTCGGACGGTACGCGTGGGTCGACCACTACGCGCCGCTGCGGAGCGCGCTGTGGGAGGTCGCCCACCGGTTGCGCGCCGACGGCTGGAAGGCCGTGCCCTTCGCCGACGACAACAGCATCGTCGACCGCGCCGTGGCTCATCGGGCCGGGCTCGGCTGGTTCGGGAAGAACGCCAACATCCTCGTCCCCGGCGCTGGGAGTTGGTTCGTGCTCGGCTGTGTCGTCACCACGGCACCTCTCCCGGTCGCAGGCGCTCCCGTCGCCGACGGGTGCGGTCAGTGCCGGTCGTGCCTCGATGCCTGCCCGACCGGAGCGATCGTCGAGCCGGGTGTCATCGACGCCGGCCGCTGTCTCGCATGGGTGCTGCAGCGGCCCGGGTCGATCCCGGTCGAGCTGCGCGAGGCGGTCGGTGACCGTCTCTACGGCTGCGACGACTGCCAGACCTCGTGCCCTCCGAGCGTGACCCTCGGCGAACGCCGTGGGCGGGCCGCGGCCCGGTCGGCCGTCCCCGCCTCCGACGCCGAGCCCGTGCACGTACGGGCCTGGGTCGACGCACTCGACCTGCTCGAGGCCGACGACGACGAGGTCATGGCGACGTGGGGGCGCTGGTACCTCCACGACCGCGACCCCCGCTGGGTGCGGCGCAACGCCCTGGTCGTCCTCGGCAACGCGGCTGCTCTCGACCTCGGCTCGCCGTTGGGTGCACGGGTCGGTGCCGTGCTGGAGCACTACCGTGCTCATCACGACCCCGTCCTGCGGGAGCACGCCGAGTGGGCGGTGCTGCGCAGAGCGGGCACTGCCGCATGAAGCACCTCCTCGTCACCAACGACTTCCCACCGAAGATCGGCGGCATCCAGTCGCTGCTCTGGGAGTGGTGGCGCCGTCTGCCGCCCGAGTCCTTCGCCGTGCTGACGACGCCCTACGAGGGGGCCGACGAGTTCGATGCGGCCCAGCCCTTCCTCATCGAGCGCACCCGTGAGCCGGTCCTGCTGCCGCACCCCTGGATGGTGCGCCGGATCGACGAGATGGCCGAGCGCGTGGGCGCCGACCTGGTGGTCCTCGACCCGGCGCTCCCCGTGGGTCTCGTCGGCCCGAGTCTGCGCCGGCCCTACGACGTGGTGCTCCACGGCGCCGAGGTCACCGTGCCGGGGCGGCTCCCCGTGAGCCGCCAGGTGCTCGGCCACGTGCTGCGTCGCGCCCGGCACGTCGTGGCAGCCGGCGGCTACCCGGCCGCCGAGGCCGAGCGCGCGGCCGGCCGCGCGTTGCCCGTCACCGTCGTGCCGCCCGGCGTCGACACCGAACGGTTCCGTCCGCTCGACGCGGCCGAACGGGCCGAGGCGCGCGAGCACTTCGTGATCCCTCACGACGCCGAGTTGGTCGTCGGGGTCAGCCGCCTCGTCCCGCGCAAGGGCTTCGACACCGCCATCCGTGCGGCGGCTCTGCTGGCCCCGTCGCGTCCGCGTCTGTTGTTGGCCATCGCCGGTGCAGGCCGCGACGAGCCCCGCCTCCGCCAACTCGCCCAGTCGCTCGGCGCGCCGGTGCGGTTCATGGGCCGTGTGTCGCATGACGATCTGCCCCGGCTCTACGGCTGTGCCGACGTCGCCACGATGCTGTGCCGTAACCGGTGGGCCGGACTCGAGCAGGAGGGTTTCGGCATCGTCTTCCTCGAGGCGGCGGCCAGCGGTGTGCCCCAGGTCGCCGGTGATTCGGGTGGTGCGGCCGAGGCCGTCGAGGACGAGGTCTCGGGCATCGTGATCCGTCGGCCCGACGAGGCACGCGACGTCGCTGCTGCACTCGAACGGCTCCTCGACGATGCGGCCCTGCGCGAACGGATGGCGATCGCCGGGCGTGAGCGAGCGGTCCGTGAGTTCTCCTACGACGTCCTGTCGCGGCGGCTGGGGATCGCGCTCGGCGCACTGGCAGACTGATCGCGGCATGAACACTCCGTCCACTGACGGCCACCGGGTGGTCCGCATCAACACGGTCGGCACGGTGCTCTTCGTCGTCGCCGAGGCCGTTGCCATCCCGTTCCGCGATCAACGATCGGCCCAGGTGCTGGTCGCCGTCGTCTCGCTCGCCCTGTTCGCCATGGGCGTCGCCACTGCGCTGTGGGCCTACACGTCGGCCCTCGACCGGTCGCGGGTCCACGAGGTCGGGGTGGCCAACCTGTTCCTCCTCACCGGCCCGACCGCCCCTGCAGAGGTGCGCCGGCCGATGACCGTGGCACTCGTCGTGCAGGTCGTCCTCGGTCTCGGTGGCGCCATCGTCGGCTCGATCGGCCTCGACGCCACCTCGCTCAACGCGCTCGCCTTCGGTGTGCTCGTCCCGATGCTCGGGATTGGCATGAACGGGGTGTGGGCCGCGCGGTACGGTTCTTTCGGACCGCGACTCGAACGAGCTCGCGGGACGCGTTCATCGACATCCGACAGCAGGAACGAGTAGGGCTCCCGATGGCCGACACCGCCTCCCAGACGATCACCATCTCCGCCGACCCGGCCCGGGTGTGGGAGATCGCGTCCGACTTCGAGCACTATCCCGACTGGGCCAAGGACGTCAAGGACGTGGTCGTGCGGGCCCGCGACGAGCAGGGCCGCCCCACCGAGGTCGAGTTCCGTGCGTCGGCCCTCGGTCGCAGCACCCATTACACGCTCGGCTACGACTACTCGCAGGCACCGTCGGTCCTGTCGTGGCGGATGCTGCGTGGCGACATCATGCGCACCATCGACGGCGCCTATCACTTCGGGCCGGCCGCCGACGGTGGGACCGAGGTGCGCTACGACCTCGCGATCGAACTCGTCGTCCCGCTGCCCGGCTTCGTCAAGCGCCGTGCCGAGGTCCGCATCCTCAACACCGTGCGCGAACTGAAGACCCGGGCCGAGCAGTGACCCGTCGCCGTGCCGGCATCGACGTCGGCGGCACGAAGTGCCTCGGTGTCGTCCTCGATGCGTCGGGCGATGTGGTGGTCGAGCACCGCTTGCCGACCCCGAAGGGCCCTGCGCGCATCATCGACACCCTCGCCGAACTGGCCGATCGGCTCGGCGAGTTCGACACGCTCGGCATCGGTGTGCCGGGCCTGGTGACCCGGTCGGGCACGCTGCGTGCAGCACCCAACCTGGTCGACATCAACGACTTCGCCGCAGGTCCGCTGCTCTCCGAGCGCCTCGGGATCCACGTCGAGGCCGACAACGACGGCACCTGCGCCGCGGCCGCCGAGTGGCAGGTGGGCGCGGCCCGCGGTGTCCACGACTTCGTGATGGTCACCCTCGGCACCGGCATCGGCGGCGGTGTGTTCACCAACAACCAGCTCGTCCGTGGTGTCAACGGCTTCACCGGCGAGATCGGGCACATGGTGGTCGATCCCGACGGGCCGCCGTGTCCGTGCGGCCGTCGTGGCTGCTGGGAGCGGTACGCATCGGGATCCGGCCTCGCCCGTCTCGCCCGCGAGGCGGCGGTCGGTAAGCGGATCTCCCGCGTGGTCGAACTGGCCGGCGGCGACCCCGAGCAGGTCCGTGGCGAGCACGTCCAGGCCGCCGCCCGAGAGGGCGATGCCGACGCGCTGGCCGTGATCGACCTCTTCGGTCGGTGGGTGGCGCTCGGTCTGGTGAACCTCACGAACGTGCTCGACCCCGAACTGTTCGTCCTCGGTGGCGGTCTGGCGGCCTCGTCCGATCTGTACCTCGGGCCGATCCAGAAGTGGTTCACCGAACTGCTCTATGCCCCGCACCTGCGTCCGCACCCCCGACTGGCCTTCGCCGAGTTGGGCGAGCGCGCGGGCGCTGTGGGCGCCGCCCTGCTCCACGACGTGCACTGACGTCGGCCCGGAGGCCGGCCCGGCAGTCGGCTCAGGGTTGGCTCAGGGTGAGCCGGTCGTGCCGCGGACCACGAGTCGCGGACGCATGGCCCGGTGCACGAGGGGCCGACCGTCGAGCGCGCCGAGCAACATCTCGACCGCGACCCGACCCATCTCGGCGTTCGGCTGGGCGACCGTGGTGAGGTCGATGTGGCCGAGGCCGGCCAGTGCCGTGTTGTCGTACCCGACCACCGAGACGTCGTCGGGAACCCGCAGGCCCCGACGGTCGGCGGCGTCGATCACACCGACGGCGACGAGGTCGTTGGCGGTGAAGTAGGCGGTCGGCCGGTCGGGTCGTCCGAGGGTCCGCTCGGCGGCACGGGCGCCGGCCTTCTCGGTGAAGTCACCGGGGATGACCTGCACGTGGTCGGCGAGTCCGGCGCTGCGCATGGCCGACACGTACCCGGCCCGACGTGTGGCAGCGCCGGCTCCCTTGCCGCCGTCGACATGGGCGATGCGGCGATGACCGAGTGCGTGGAGGTGGCGGACGGCGAGCCGTGCCCCTTCTGCGTCGTCGGCGCTGACCGAGCCGAGCATGGCGCCGCTCAGCGCCCGCCCGGCACTGACGACGGGAACCTCGGCGCCGACCGACTCGAGGCGCTCGAGGGGCAGACGACACCCGGCGACGAGGATGGCATCGACCTGCGAGGCGAGGAAGGTGTCGACGGCCTGACTCTCGACGGCGGCCGACCGGAGTCCGGTGGCGAGGAGCAGGTGGTAGCCGGCCTTCTCGGCCGTGTCGTGGGCGCCGTCGGCGAGTTCGGCGTACCACGGGTTGTGGAGGTCGTCGAGCAGCAGGCCGATGGTCATCGTCCGCAGCGACGCCAGTCGGCTGGCCGCGAGGTTGCGTCGATAACCGAGGCGCTCGGCGGCCGCGAGGACCGCAGCGCGCGATGCCGCGCTGGGGCGCTCGGAGCCGCGCATGACGAGTGAGACGAGCGCTCTCGACACCCCCGCAGCGGCGGCGACGTCGTCCATCGTGACGCGCTGCACCGCGTCACGCGAGCGACGGACGCGGTCGACGGCCACCGGCGGTGTGGGTCAGTGACCCGCGAGGAAGTGCTCGCGAGCCGACCGGATCTCGGCCCACGCGGCGTCGCGCCCGGCGAGCCCCGCGGTGGACGAGGTCTTGCCGGGCTCGAGGGCCTTGTAGACCTCGAAGAAGTGCTGGATCTCGTTGACGAGCTGCGGTGTGAGGTCGTCGAGGTCGTCGACGCCCTCCCAGCGCGGCTCCTTGGGCGGCACGCAGATCAGCTTGGCGTCCTCGCCGGCCTCGTCGTGCATGTAGAGCACGCCGATCGGCCGGGCCTCGACCCAGACGCCGGGGTACACCGGGTCTTCGAGGAGGACGAGGGCGTCGAGGGGGTCGCCGTCGCCGCCGAGGGTGTCGGGGACGAATCCGTAGTCAGCGGGATACGTGGTCGCCGTGAAGAGGCGCCGGTCGAGGAAGACCCGGCCGGTCTCGTGGTCGATCTCGTACTTGTTGCGGCTGCCGCGCGGGATTTCGATCACCACGTGGATGCAGCCGTCGGGGGGGTGGCTCGCCATGTCGAGATCGTGGCACACCGAGCCGTCCGTTCACACGCCCGTCACGAATTCGGAACCGGCCGGCCCGATGCCGTGGCTAGGGTCCGGCCCCGATGAACTCCTTCGTCCTGCGGGTGTGGCTGCCCGATCGTCCCGGTGCGCTCGGCCAGGTGGCCGGCCGGATCGGTGCGGTCGGTGGCGACGTGGTGGGTATCGACATCCTCGAACGCGGTGGCGGGAGCGCGATCGACGAGCTGACGATCACCCTTCCCGACTTCGGGCTCGTCGACCTCCTCATCAGCGAGGTCCGCCAGGTCGAGGGCGTGGCCGTCGAGGACATCAGGCCCGTGTCGCCCGACCGGCCGCTCGGCGGACTCGCCGCGCTCCAGGTGGCCGTCTCGATCGTGGCTGCCGAGGGGCAGGACCGCGAGTGGGTGGCCGTGAACGAGATCCGGTCGCTCCTCGACGCCGACTGGGCGTGCATCGTCTCGATCCCCGGTGGCGTCCAGCGGGCCGTGGCGGGCGAGGTGGGCGATGCGGTCGACGGCGAGTGGCTCGCCGCGTTCCTCGGCGGTCGGGAGCACCTCGGCAACGCCCACCATCACACCACCGGCGACCTCGCGAGCGTCCGGCTGTCGCGCACCGGTGCCGCGTTGGCGGTGGGTCGCGGCGACCGTGTCTTCCACGAGCGCGAGCGGGCCGAGGTCGACGCTCTGGGTCGGATCGTCGACGCGCTCGGCTGAAATCGCCCCGCCCACGGTGGACGCGCACCGTAGGCTGCTCGACTTGTGAAGAACGTCGCGAAGTCAGCCAAGCTCGCCAATGTCTGTTACGACATCCGCGGACCGGTGCTCGACCGCGCACGGCAGATGGAGGAGGAGGGTCAGAAGATCCTCAAGCTGAACATCGGCAACCTCGCCGTGTTCGGCCTCGAGCCTCCCGACGAGATCGTGCAGGACATGATCCGCAACCTCGCGAACTCCGCGGGGTACACCGACAGCAAGGGCCTGTTCGCCCCGCGCAAGTCGGTGGTCCACTACACGCAGGAGAAGCACATCGCCGGTGTCACCGTCGACGACGTGTACCTCGGCAACGGTGCCTCCGAGTTGATCACGATGAGCCTCAACGCGCTCCTCGACGACGGCGACGAGGTTCTGGTGCCGGCCCCCGACTACCCGCTCTGGACGGCCTCGGTGTCGCTGTCGGGCGGCACGCCGGTCCACTATCTCTGCGACGAGCAGAGCGACTGGTTCCCCGACATCGCGGACATCCGCTCGAAGATCAACGACCGGACCCGGGCGATCGTCGTCATCAACCCGAACAACCCCACCGGTGCCCTCTACCCGGTCGAGGTCCTCGAGCAGATCGTGCAGATCGCCCGCGAGCACGAACTGATCGTGATGGCCGACGAGATCTACGACAAGACCCTCTACGACGGGAACACGCACACGAGCATCGCGTCGCTGGCCGACGACATCCTCTGCGTCACCTTCAACGGTCTGTCGAAGAACTACCGGTCGTGCGGTTACCGCGCTGGGTGGATGGTGGTCTCGGGCGAGAAGCGTCACGCACGCGACTACATCGAGGGTCTCGACATGCTCGCATCGATGCGCCTGTGCTCGAACACGCCGGGACAGTTGGCCATCCAGACGGCGCTCGGTGGCTACCAGAGCATCGACGACCTCGTGGCGCCCGGTGGTCGGCTCTGCCGTCAGCGCGACGTGGCGCACGACCTGCTGACGCAGATCCCCGGCGTGACCTGTGTGAAGCCGAAGGCAGCGCTCTACATGTTCCCGCGCCTCGACCCGGCCGTGTACGCGATCGACGACGACCAGCAGTTCGCCTACGAGTTGCTGGCGGAGGAGAAGTTGTTGATCGTGCAGGGCACCGGCTTCAACTGGCCGACGCCCGACCACTTCCGGCTCGTCTTCCTGCCCAACGTCGACGACCTCACCGAGGCCATCGGCCGGATCGACCGATTCCTCGCCGCGTACCGACGCCGTCAGAGGTAGCCGAGAGCGCCCGCCTGGCGCGTGAGTTCGTCGCGGTGATCGGGGTGGGCGACGCCGATCAGCGCCAGCGTGCGCTCGCGGATCGTACGTGACCGCAGTTCGGCGACACCCCACTCGGTGACGACCTTGTCGACGGTGTTCTTGGAGTTCGTCACGACCTCCCCTTCGGGCAGGCGCGGGACGATCCGGCTCACCGTGCCGTGTGCGGCAGTGCTGTGCAGGACGATGAAGCCCTGTCCACCCTCGCTGAACATCGCGCCGCGCGCGAAGTCGACCTGCCCGCCCGACGACGAGTAGTACTGACCGCCGAGCGTCTCGCTCGCGCACTGTCCGAGGAAGTCGACCGAGAGGGTCGCGTTGATCGACACGAAGTTGCGTTCGCGGCTCACGAGGCGCGGGTCGTTGACATAGCGCGCACTCCAGAGTTCGACGGCGGTGTTCTCGTGCAGGAAGTCGTAGAGCCGTCGTGTGCCGAGGGCGAACGTGCCGACGACCTTGGTGCGGTTGTGGAGCTTACGGATCCCGTTCACGACGCCGCTCTCGACGAGGTCGACCAGGCCGTCGCTCAGCAGTTCGGTGTGCACACCGAGATCGCGGTGGTGCGAGAGCGCGCTCATGATCGCGTTCGGGATCGCCCCGATCCCCGTCTGCAGGCATGCGCCGTCGGGGATCCGGTCGGCGACGAGCCGGGCGATGGCGTGGTCGGTGGCCGACATCTCGGCCGGCGTCACCTCGGTGAGAGGGCGGGGGTTCTCGAACCACCCTTCGACCTGGCTGACGTGGATCTGGTTGCGGCCGAAGGTGCGCGGCATCGAGGGGTTGACCTCGAGAAAGAAGCGAGCACGCCCGATGAAGCTCGACGTGTAGTCGGCGCTGACCCCGAGGCTGAAGTAGCCGTGTCGGTCGGGCGGAGCCGCTGCAGCGATGACGAGCGGATCGTGGGTGCGGCGCGCCATGTGCGCGTACACCTCGCTGAAGTGGTTGGGAACGAGATCGACCGTGCCAGCGCGGAAGCACGGGCGGGTGATGTGCGAGAGGAAGTACGAGACGTGACGGAGTCGGTCGCCGTACTCGCCGTGGAGGTACGGCCGGTCGCGGAGAGCGTGCATCTGGTGCACGGTCACCCCGTCGATGTCGCCCGCCGCTGCCGCAGCCTCGATCGCGTCGAGAAGGGCCACGGGCTCACCGTTGGCGAGCGGCACGATGAGGTGACCGCCGGGCCGCACGTGTTCGAGGACGGCTGCGGCCGTGGTGCTGGCGGCCTGCGGAGCGTTCACGCCTGCCACCCTCGCGACCGCTCGACGGCCCGGACCCAGTTGCCGTGGAGCGCATCGGCGAGAGTTCGGTCGGCGGCCGGTTCGAATCGGGCGTCGATCGCCCACTCGGCGGCGATCGCGTCGAGCGACGGCCAGACCCCTTCGGCGAGGCCGGCGAGGAACGCCGCCCCGAGCGCCGTGGTCTCCTGCTCGACGGGCCGCACGACCGCGACCCCGAGCTGATCGGCTTGCATCTGGAGCATCGAGTCCATCACCGAGGCCCCACCGTCGACGCGCATGTCGGCGATCGCCACACCGGCCGCTGCCGACATCGCGTTGACCGCGTCGCGGGTCTGGTAGGTCATCGCCTCGACGACGGCGCGAGCCAGGTGGGCACGAGTGCTGCCGCGCGTGATGCCGACGATCGTGCCGCGCGCATACGGATCCCACCACGGGCTCCCGAGGCCGGTGAACGCGGGGACGAGGTACACCCCGCCGTTGTCGTCGACCGACGCGGCGAGCGGCCCGACTTCGGAGGCCGACGAGAGGACGCCCAATCCGTCGCGCAGCCACTGGACGGCGGCCCCGGTCACGAAGATCGCACCCTCGAGCGCATAGGCGGTGGTGCCGTCGGCGAGGGTCCACGCGACGGTGGTCAGCATCCCCTCGGCGGGTGGCGGACAACTGTCGCCGACGTTCATCAGGACGAAGCTGCCGGTGCCGTAGGTGTTCTTGACCATGCCGGGCCGGAAGCACGCCTGCCCGAAGAGGGCGGCCTGCTGGTCGCCAGCGATCCCGGAGACAGGGATGCCACCCGGCACGCCGGCCCGCTCGTCGGTGACACCGAAGCGGCCGCTGCTGGGCCTGACCTCGGGAAGGGCATGGGCCGGGACACCGAGGAGCGCACACATCTCGGGGCTCCACGACAGCGTGCGGATGTCGAACAGCATCGTGCGACTGGCGTTGCTCGGGTCGGTGACGAACGCACTGCCGTGGGTCAACTTCCACACGAGCCAGGTGTCGATGGTGCCGAGAGCGAGGTGCTCGTCGACGGGAATGTCGCGGTGCCGGAGGAGCCACGCCATCTTCGTGCCGCTGAAGTACGGATCGAGGACCAGACCGGTGTGCTCGCGGACGGTGGGCAGGTGTCCGGCGGCGGCGAGGGCGTCGCACGCGTCGGCGGTACGGCGGTCCTGCCAGACGATCGCGGTGCCGTACGGCGTGCTCGTCCGACGGTCCCACGCCAGCACGGTCTCACGCTGGTTGGTGATGCCGATCGCGGCGACCTCGTCGGTGCCGCCGAGTGCAGCGACGACCTCGAGGAGGGTGGTGCGGACGGCGTCCCAGATCTCGTCGGCGTCGTGCTCGACCCATCCCGGCTGAGGGAAGTGCTGGGTGAACTCTCGGTACGACGACGGGCACGGCCCCGTGCTGCCGGCCGGCCGCACGACTCGGCTGCGGACACCTGTGGTGCCGGCGTCGATCGCGATGACGCAGCGGCGCTCGCTGCTCATCGACCCCTCCGACGCGTGCCGCCACCCGTGCGGCTGGTGGGGGCGGGTCGCGGTCGCGGCGCAGCGGCCGCCGGTGCGGATCGGCCCGGTGCCGCAGCGGCTTCGGAGCGGAGCTGCCGGAGCGTCTTGCGCTGGTAGCCGAACTTCGCCAACAGGACGCCGCCGAGGACGTAGATCCCGCCGCCGAGCACCACCGACACGAGGCTCTCGACGGTGATCTGCGTACCGGTGAATCCGGAGACGACGATCACCACTGCGCCGATGACCGCCCACTCGATGAGGAGACGCTTCCATGGCACCGGTCTCGTCGAGTCCCACGCCATTCTTCCGTCTCCTCCTCGGTCCGCGGCACTAGCCTTCACACACGTGCGCGTCGGCATTCTGACAGGTGGAGGCGACTGCCCGGGACTCAACGCCGTGATCCGCGCCATCGTTCGCAAGGGCGAGATGGTGCACGGCGACGAGCTCGTCGGCTTCCTCGACGCGTGGGACGGTGTCCGTGAGCGTCGCTACATCGACCTCCACGTGTCGTCGCTGCGCGGAATGCTGCCGAGGGGCGGGACCCTGCTCGGTACGCGCCGTGGGAGCCCGTACGACCATCCGGACGGCCTCGAACAGGTACAGGCGACGTTTGCCGAGATGGGGCTCGACGCCTTGATCGTGATCGGTGGGAACGGATCGCTGACCGTCGCCAGCAAGCTCCACGACGACATCGGGCTCCCGGTGCTCGGCGTCCCGAAGACGATCGACAACGACGTGGTCGGCACCGACGTGACCTTCGGGTTCAACACCGCCGTCCAGATCGCCACCGATGCCATCGACCGGCTGCACACGACCGCCGAGAGCCACGACCGAGTGATGGTCGTCGAGGTGATGGGCCGTCACAGCGGGTGGATCGCCACCCACGCCGGGATCGCCGGTGGCGCCACTGCCATTCTGATCCCCGAGCAGCCGTTCGACATCGACGAGGTGTGTGAGTTGCTCCGCAGCCGCCACGAGCGTGGCCGGTACGCCTCGATCGTCGTCGTCGCCGAAGGGGCCGAACCCCGCGTCGGGTCGATGGCGGCACGCGACAAGGTCTACGACCAGTTCGGTCACGTCCGGCTCGGCGGGGTCGCCGAGACCATCGCCCATGCGATCGAGGAACGCACCGGGTTCGAGACCCGCATGGTGCTGCTCGGCCACATCCAGCGTGGCGGCACCCCGACGGCGTTCGACCGTGTGCTCTCGACCCGCTACGGCGTGGCGGCCATCGACGCCGTCCACCGGCACGAGTGGGGGAGCATGGTCGCCCTGCGCGCCGACGAGATCGTGTCGGTCCCGTTGAGCACGACCGTGGGCAAGAGCCGCAGCGTCGACCTCGAGCTGTTCCACGAGGTCGCCGAAGTCTTCTTCGGCTGACCTCCGTCAGCGCGGCCTCGGCCGTCGGTGCCGACCGCCGCTCGGGCGTGTCAGCCGCCGGCGGGCGAGGGGAGTGCCGGGTACGCCGGTTGGGTCGACGCCACGAGTCCGGGGAAGTCGTACGTGGTGAGCGGCTCAGCGGTGAGGACACCCGCTCCGTCGGGCCACAGTTGCGCGGCTCCGTCGACGAGGATCGACACCGACCGCACCGTCTCGATCTCGCTCGCGCTGTACACCACCTGGGCGAGGGCGAGGACGAGGTCGTCTCCCGTGAGTTGGAGCAGCTCGGGGCTGAGGTCGACGATCAGGACGCCGCCGCGAAGCGTTGCGTTGCGCAGCGTCGTTCCGGTGGGGAGAGCCGATCGCAACTGGCGGTCGAGTTCGGAGGAGTTCGCTCCGGCGAGGAGCGCGAGGAGCGTGGCCGTCGGCGTCGGATCGACGTCGCGCGCCACGGCGCGCAGCGTCGAGGCCTGACCGCTGCCGTCGGCGGCCAGCAGGTAGATGCGGGCCTCACCACCCGTCGCGCCGGCCGCAGGATCGCCGGTCACGCCGAGTTCGAGTTGCTGACCGGCCGGGATGTCGCGGGGCTCGTTGTCGGTGGCGATACCGCAACCGGCGGCCAGCGTGACGACACCACCGAGAGCCGCCACTCGCAGGAGGCGGCGTGTCAGCAGCCCGACGCTGGCCGCGAGTCCGTGCCCGATCATTCGGTGATCTCCTCGGCCGGGAGTTCGAGCACGAAGCGTGCTCCGGCTTCGCCGTCGAGTCGGTCTTCGACCCAGACCCGACCACCGTGGAGGCGGACGTGCTCGTCGACGAGGCTGAGTCCGAGCCCTGCGCCGTCGCTGCTCGACCGGCGTCCGGCGATCGCACCGCGGGCGAACCGTTCGAACACGAGGTGCCGTTCCTCGGCGGGGACGCCGGTACCGCGGTCCTCGACGATGATCCACACGTGACCGAGCGGCTCACCTTCGCCGTCAGGTTCGGTGACGGTGACCGCGGCGTCGCCACCACCGTGGAGACGAGCGTTGTCGATGAGGTTGGCGACGACACGGGCGAGTCGACGGCGGTCACCGCGGATCACGACCATCTCCGATCGCGGGGTGACCGTCACCGGCGTGTGCGACATGCTGCTCACCGCCACGGCCTGACGGACGAACTCGGCGACGAGCAGTTCCTCGAGGTTGAGGCGGATCGCACCGGCGTCGAAGCGGGAGATCTCGAGCAGGTCGGCGACGAGGCCTTGGAAGCGGGTGACGTCGGCGACGAGCAGGTCGAGCGCGGCTTGGGCGCGTTCGGGCATCTCGTCGCGTCGGGCCTGCATCACCTCGGCCGATGCGGCGAGTGTGGTGAGCGGTGAGCGCAGTTCGTGGCTGACGTCGCTCGCGAAGCGGGCATCGCGCTCGACCCTCGCCTCGAGCGCGGCCGCCATGTCGTTGAAGGAGTTGGCGAGCACACGGAGGTCGGGGTCGTCGGTGGGTTCGAGACGGGTGTCGAGCCGACCGCCGGCGATCGCCTTCGCCGCCTGGGCCGCGTCGCCCAGAGGTCGGACGGCGCGGCTCGCGGCGAGGGTGCCGAGCATGACGCCCGCGATCGTCGTGATGAAGGCGGCGAAGAGCAGGCTCAACAGGACCGACGACAAGGTCGACTGCGAATCGTCGAGCGGGACGAACTCGAAGTAGCTGGCGTCGGTGACGGTGAGCGGGACGCCGATGACCAGCGTCGGCTTGTCATCGACGGGGGCGATCATGCGTGACGCCGTGGACTCACCGACCACCCGGGCGAGGAGTGCGGCCGGGATGGCATCGGGCCCGTACTGGGCGCTGCTCGCACTCCAGGTGCCGCGGTAGACGATCGCGAATCGGGGCACGCCGAGCGAGCGGAGTCGCTCCACGGCGGTCGCCGCGTTCGGTGTGTTCGACGAGAGCTCGTCCTGGGCGACCTGCGCGTTCCGGTAGGCCTGCTCGACACCGGCGGTGTCGCGCTGGTTGACCACGCTGCTGCGGGTGAAGCTGTACGCAGCGGCGGCGAGGAAGCCAGAGAGGAGCATCGCCCCGAGGCCGAACATCAGCAGGATGCGGGTGCGCAGGGCGAGCCGACGCGGGTGGAGGGTCGCCGCGAACTCGAGGCGGGCGCGCCACGTGTCGCGGCGGGTGATGACGAGTGGTGCGGTGGCGTCCGTCGCCTCGACGGCGACGGTGTCGTCGCTCACGACTGGAGGCGGTAGCCGAGACCCCGGACCGTCACGACGTGCCGCGGGTTGGCGGGGTCGGCCTCGACCTTGGTGCGCAGTCGACGGACGTGCACGTCGACGAGACGGGCGTCGCCGAAGTAGTCGCGCCCCCACACGTTGTCGAGGAGGCTCTCACGGCTGAACACCCGGCCGGGGTTCTGCGCCAATTCGCACAGCAGACGGAACTCGGTCTTGGTGAGGTGCAGCTCGACGCCCTCACGCATCACCTTGCCCTCGTCGGGGATGATCTCGAGGTCGCCGAACACGAGGCGGGCATGGGCGGGGCTCAACGGACGGATGCGGCGCAGGAGGGCACGGATCCGGGCCGAGAGCTCCTTCGGCGCGAAGGGCTTGGTGAGGTAGTCGTCGGCGCCGGCCTCGAGGCCTGCCACCACGTCGTGCGTGTCGTCGCGGGCCGTGACCATGACGATCGGGACATCGCTCGTGCGGCGGAGCGTGCGACACAGCTCGAAGCCGTTGATGCCCGGCAGCATGATGTCGATCAGCACGACGTCGGGAGCGGCGCGGTGGAACAGGTCGATCGCCTCTTCACCGCTGCCTGCCTCGTCGACCGTCCAGCCCTCGTCCTCGAGAGCGAGCTTCACCGCCGTGCGGATGCGTTCGTCGTCCTCCACCGTCAGGATGCGCGTGCCCACGCCTCCCATCATGGCAGGTCGCGTGTCGGTCAACGGGTCGCGTCGATCTCGGCGAGCAAGGCACCGATGGCGTCGAACACACCGGGTGCGGCGACGAGCGCCGACGACGGCCTCACCGGACCTCCGTCGATGCTGCCCGAACGACAGCCGGCCTCGCGTGCGATCAGTTCGCCGGCCGCGAGATCCCAGGCGTTCAGCCATTCCTCGTAGTAGGCGTCGACGCGTCCGGCCGCGACGTAGCACAGGTCTGGCGCCGCAGCGCCGAAGCGGCGGAGGTCGCGGACCCGGGGCAGGAGTACCTCAAGGCGTCGGGCTTGGGCGGCCCGTCGTTCGGGGCGGTAGCCGAAGCCCGTCGCCACGAGAGCGGCGGAGAGGTCGGTGGTCGCGCTGCAGCGGATCGGCTGTCCGCCGAGGAACGCACCGCCGCCTCGTGCGGCCGTGAACATCTCGCCCGTGGTCGGGACGAAGACGACCCCGACCTCGGTGTCGACCTCTGAACGTGCCGCGATCGAGACGCCCCAGCCGGGAAGGTCGTAGAGGAAGTTGGTGGTCCCGTCGATGGGGTCGATGAGCCACTCGATCCCCGAGTCGCCGGGCGTGTCGGTGCCCTCTTCGCCGATGATCGCGTCGTGGGGGCGGGCGCTGCGCAGACCCGCGACGATCAGCGCCTCGCTGGCGCGGTCGTACTCGGTGACGACGTCGGTCGGGGTCGACTTGGTGTCGGAGCGGAGCATCTCGCCGCTGCGACGACCGCGGAGTGCCATGGTGCCGGCCTCGCGGGCGAGGCGTTCGGCGAGCGAGAGGAGTGCCGCGCGGTCGTCGTCGGTGAGCGGGTCGCTCACCGAGCGGCCTGACGCTCGCGGGCCTGGATCTGGCGCCACTCGCCGATGGCCCGCAGGACGAGGACGGCCACGACGCTCATCCCACCTGCCGCGACGAGGGCACCGGTGAGCAGGCCGATGCCCTTCGGGGTCTCGCACGCCCCGGTGCACTGCAACCGGACCAGCGTGTACCCGATCAGAGCGCCGGCGGCTCCGCCAAGGAGGATGCCGGCGAAGGCGAGTGCCCTGGCGGCGGGCGAGGGGAGGGCCGAGAGCGGTCGCTGGCTGTCGTTCACGCCCACAGGGTAACCCCGCCCACCGTTAGGCTCGCCGGTCGTGCGCACGACTGTCGTCATCCCGACCTACAACGAGGCGGCCAACATCGCCACGGTGGTCCGGGCCGTGCGCGTCGCACTCCCGTCGGCCACGGTCCTGGTGGTCGACGACGGCAGCCCCGACGGGACGGCCGACATCGCCGCCGCGCTCGGCGACGAGCTCGGCGGGGTCGAGGTGCTCCGCCGTCGTTCGAAGGACGGCCTCGGCGCCGCCTACCGCGCCGGCCTCCGTCGCGCCATCGACGACGGCGCCGAGATCTGTGTGCAGATGGACGCCGACCTCTCGCACGACCCAGCCTCGCTGCCCGCCCTCGTCGGCAATGTCGAGCTCGGTGCCGATCTCGCGATCGGGAGCCGCTACGTCCCCGGCGGGCGCACGGTCGACTGGCCGCGCCGGCGACGGATGCTGTCGCGGTGGGCCAACCGCTACGTCGCAGGCGTGCTCGGTCTGGCGATCAACGACGCCACCGCTGGCTTTCGTGCCTACAGCGCGGCGGCGCTCGAACGGATGGGGTTCGAGTCGGTCCGTGCCGACGGTTACGGGTTCCAGATCGAGATGACCCACCGTCTGGTGCGCGCCGGAGGACGGGTCGTCGAGTTCCCCATCACCTTCCCCGACCGCACCGAGGGTGTGTCGAAGATGTCGGGCAACATCATCAGCGAGGCTCTGGTCCTCGTGGTCAGGCTGTGGCTCGGCGACTTCGGGGGCCGGCGTCGCCGGCGGGCGATCGGCGGCTGACGTGCGGGCCTGGCGTGTCGGGGGTGCCCTCATCCGGCACGGCGACGGCCTCGTGCTGTGCGGCAACCGACGGCGCGACCAGCGCGTCGAGTGGACTCCGCCGGGCGGGGTGATCGATCACGGCGAGACGGTCCACGAGGGACTCGCGCGTGAGGTGCTCGAGGAGACCGGCCTCGTCGTGGTGTCGTTCGGCGAGCGTGCGTATCGGGTGTCGGTCGAGGCACCCGACATGGACTGGTCGCTCGAGGTCGAGGCGTGGGAGACCGTCGTCGCCGAGGGCGAGATCGTGCTCGACGACCCCGACGGCATCGTCGAGGAGGTGCGTCACGCCTCGGGTGCCGATGCGCTCTCTCTGCTCGTCGACAGTCCGCCGTGGGTGCAGATCCCCGTGGCCGACTGGGTCGGTGGGGCCGTGCGCGAGCACTACCGGTTCGTGGTCCGCGGCTCGACGCGGGCGTCGTCGCGCGTCGAGCGGATCCACTGAGGTGGCACAGCGCTCGATCCTCCACGTCGACATGGACGCGTTCTACGTGAGCGTCGAACTGCGGCGCCGACCCGAACTGCGCGGTAAGCCGGTGGTCGTCGGCGGAACGGGCGATCGCGGTGTGGTCGCCGCAGCGTCGTACGAGGCCCGCCGCTACGGCGTCCGGTCGGCGATGGCTTCGTCGCTCGCGCGCCGGCAGTGCCCCGACCTCGTCTTCCTGCCCGGCGACCACGAGCTCTATGCCGAGGTGAGCGGTCAGGTCCACGAGATCTTCCACGAGGTGACGCCGCTCGTCGAGCCGCTCGCGCTCGACGAGGCCTTCCTCGACGTCACCGGGTCGCTCCGCCTGTTCGGCGATGCCGTGGCGATCGGCCACCGGATCCGTGACACGGTGCGCGAGCGGCTCGACCTCGTGTGCAGCGTCGGTGTCGCTCCCAACAAGTTCCTCGCCAAACTCGCGTCGGTGGCGGCGAAGCCCAAGGTGAAGGGCGGCGTGGTCACCGCCGGTGCCGGGGTCGTCGAGGTACGGCCGGGGGAGGAGATCGCCTTCCTGCATCCGCTGCCCGTCGAGGCGCTGTGGGGTGTCGGCCCTGCGACCCTCGAGAAGCTCCGCCGGGTGGGCATCACGCGAGTCGCCGATCTCGCCGCCTTCGAGCGGCGTGTGCTCGAGTCATTGCTCGGCACGGCATCGGGTCGGCATCTCCACGCCCTGGCGAACGCCAACGATGACCGGCCGGTCGAACCCGACAGGGGACTCAAGTCGATCGGCCACGAGGAGACCTTCGCCTCCGATCGGCACACACCCGAGGAGGTCAGGGTCGAACTGGTGCGGATGGCCGACGCCGTGGCCGCACGCCTGAGGGCTCGTGCCACGGGTGCGCGGACACTGACCCTCAAGGTCCGCTTCTCCGACTTCGCCACGATCACGCGCTCGGTCACGCTGCCCGAGGCGGTGCACACAGCCCATGCCATCCTGCGCGCGGTCGATCCGCTCGCGGCGTCGGTCGACCCGACGCCCGGCGTCCGCCTGTTGGGGATCAGCGCCACCAACTTCGGAGCGGCGAGCGAGCAGTTGAGCCTCGAGTCGCTGTTCGACGACCAGGTCGACGACGGCCCTGACGATGCCCAGTGGGAGGCGGCCGAGACCACGGTCGACGCGATCAGGGAGCGGTTCGGGAAGTCGGCCATCGGTCCGGCGAGCGCGGTGGGCGACCGTGGTCTGCGTGTGGTGCGCAAGGGTGCCCAGCAGTGGGGGCCCGACCAGCAACAGTGAGCGGGTCGGCTCCGCTCCCGCGTTGTGTGGCGACCCGTCGTCTGCCAAGATGCCCACAGCCGTCCGGCACGCCAGGAGTCGCCATGCCTCTCTCAGAAGACGAACAGAGGATCCTCCGCCAGATCGAGGAGCAACTGCAGCGCGACCCGGGTTTCGCCCGGACCCAGCGGACCACCGAGGGTGGCTCGCGCCGGTCGCTCGGTCTCGCCCTCACCGGACTCGTCGTGGCGCTCCTCGCCACCGTGTTCTCGGTGACGCTGTCGCCCTTCGTCTCGTTCGGCTGCTTCGCTGCGGCCGTCGCTCTCGGGGTGGTCGCCGAACGTCAGGCGCGCCTGATCGCCCAGCAGGGGATCGAGACCATCCAGCAGTCGGTGCGCGACCGGTTCAACGGTCCGCGTCGGCCTCCGCAGGCCGGCTGAGCCACCGGGTCAGCGCGCCGAGCGCACCCACACCGCTCGTGGATCGAGGCGGTTCCGCCACCGGGTGCGCAACGGGACGCCGGGGTGGGCCATCGCCCGCAGGTCGGCCGCGATCCGCGCCACGCGATCAGCAGCCTCGGGCGTGACCTCACCCGGCGCATACGTCGCCGCCGTGACGAGCCGAGCGATCTCGCGCAACGACCGGTGATCGACCCCGGTCGTGAGTTCGGCCTCCCGTGCGAACTGGGTCGGGGTGAGCGCCGCCGAGGTGGGGGCGCCCGCGTCGGCGAGGTCGAGCCGGGCCCGTCGCCAGAGAGCAGCGACGCGTGTGGCTGGCGCTCGCCGTCGGGTGGCGGCGACAGCGCTGACCGCAAGGGGCATGAGCAGCATCCACGCCCCGGCGAGGAGGACTCCGCCGGCGAGAACGACGATCACGACCTTGGCCGCGAGCGGCATCTCGTTGTGGGCCTCGTCGGGAGTCGTCACCTCGCCACTCGTGCCCGGTCGGCCAGACGAGCCCTGCGGCGTCGTGGTGGGGACGGCATCTCGGGGGAGCGTGGTGGCCGAGGGGATCGTGCTGGTCGACGGTCGTCCCGGATCGTTCCCCGGGCCGTCCGACCCGGTGCCCTGGCCACGTGTGTCGTCCTGCGCGGACTCGACCGAGGTCCAGTCGGTGGCATCGGGATTGCCGCGGCCCGGAGTGGGTTCGAAGGCGACCCAGCCGACACCGTCGAACCAGACCTCCGGCCAGGCGTGGGCGTGGCGTCCGAAGACGTGGAAGAGGCCGTCGGCACCGAGGTCGCCCTGGGTGAAACCGACGGCCACCTGCGCGGGGATCCCGATCGACCGCGCCATCGCGGCGAAGGTGACGGCGAACTGCTGACAGAAGCCGCGCCGGTCGCGCAGGAAGACCTCCATCGCGCCGGGTCCGTCGCCGATCTGCACGGAGAGGTCGTAGGTGAATTCGCTACGGAACCACGACTGCAGGGCGAGGAGCTTCTGGTACGGGGTCGGTGACGTCTCGGTGATCCGGAGCGCGAGATCGCGCACGGACGAGGGGAGTCCCGGCACGTCGAGAGATCCGTCTGGCGCGTTGAGCGACGACAGGCCGTCGAGCACGACCGGGTCGGGGTCGACGATCGCGCTGGTGACGGCCACCGAGTCGCCGCGGCGGAGTTCGCTGTCGGGCACGACGAGGCTCCCGGTGTCGGGAGCCCACCACACTGCGTCGGGCGAGACGGCGACGGGGATCGACGCAGCCGGGACGACGCGCCCGCGCAGTCCGGTGATGCGGAGCACCTGGGCAGTGCGGGTCAGGCCGTCGAACTGGCTCGTGCGGTCGCCGAGCGGTTCGAGCGGACCGGCGGCGGGAGAGAAGGTCGCCCCGTCGAACTCGGGGAGGCCCATCGACCGCCAGTAGTGGCCGCCGTCGTTCGACTGGACGGTGAACATCTCGACGAGCCCGGTGTTGGTCATCCGGGCGCGGATGTCGACGAGCGGATCGAGCACGCTCGTCGTGTCGCCGTTGCGGTGGCGTGCATCGATGAGGGCGGGCTCGCCGGCACCCGGTAGTCGTGGGCCGAGTGCTGCGGCCGAGGTTCCGGCGAGGAGCGAGAGACACGCGACGGTGAGCGCGATCGCCACGACACCGGGACGCTCGTCGTCGATCCACTGGGTGTCGGCCCGCGACACCTCGGCGCGCGACACCGCGACGGAGGCCGCGGCGGTGGCGAGCCATGCGGCTGTCAGCCCGATCGACGAGCGTTCTGTACCGACGGCGCCGGTGAGCACGACGAGCGCGCCGGACGGGACGATCGCGTGGAGCGCACCGCCCATCCGTGTGGCGAAGGTGTCACCCGCGATCGCCACCACGAGAACTCCGAGCGTGACGGCTGCGGCGAACGGCCCAGTGGAGGGAACAGGCGCCACGGCTGTCGCGAACTGTTTGCCGACGAGTCGGAGGTCGCCGATGATCTGATCGATCGTCGAGCCGCTCGGGAGCGGTCCCCATGCCGTCGAGCGGTAGTGCAGAAGGGTCAGGACGACGAGCCCCACCGGAAGGAGCGCGACGGTGGAGAGCCACCCCCTGACACCCGTGGCACGGAGGAGGAGCGAGGCGAGGTGCACGACGAGCGCGGCGACGAGAAGTCGGCCGAGCACGGCATCGTCGGCGAACATCCGGCACGCGACCCATGCGGCCGCCACCGACGTGGCGGTGATCGCCAGAGTCGTGGCCGGTCGGACGCGGGTGACCATCGTCAGCGTTCCCCGTCGACGAGGCGGTTCCATGCAGCGGCGAGATCGTCGAGGCTCGCGGCGCGCACGACGAGCGATCGGGCAGGCGCAGCACCCTCTGATGCACTCGAGGTGGCGACCACGACGAGGACGTCGTCATGCCCGAGCGAGCGTGCGGTCGCTGCGACCGTCGGCGCCGCAGGGTCGGCGGCGACCACGACCACGAGCCCCAGTCCGTAGGAGGTCAGGCGCCCAGACGCCGATGGTTCGACGGGCCGGGGATCTCCGGAGGCCGTGGCGAGCCACACCAGCGCATCACGCTCGGCGGTCGGGCCGCGGAAGTCGGCGTCGCGGGCGACGAACCGGCACTCGATCCCCTCCGCTGCAGCGGCCGACATCACCGAGGCGGCCACCGACACGGCCCGCTCGAAGGCATCGGGTTCGGCGACCTGCATCGTGCCGTCGAGCACGATCGTGCACCGGCGAGCGCCGTCGGGAGTGGTCTCGCGGACCATCAGGTCGCCGGTGCGCGCCGACGCCTTCCAGTTGATGCGGCGCAGGTCGTCGCCGGGGACGTACTCGCGCTGTGAGTGGAATTCGCCGCTGGTCGACCCCCACGCGCGTTCGCGCAACTGCTGGCCGATGCGACCGGCGCTGGCGAGGCGCGGGAACGACAGCGACACTCGGCGGGGGATGACGAGGATCTCGAGCGTGCCGGCGACCGAGCGCGACGCGGTCGCCAGTCCGAGCGGGTCGGAGACCGTGGCCGTCGCCGGGCCGAGCAGTCGCCGCCCGCGGCGGTGGGTGGGCAGCAGGTAGCTGGTGCGGAACTCGTCGGCGGGTCCGAGCCCTGCGATGCCGATGGCGACTCCCGTGCCCTCGTCGACCTGCTCCCACACGTCGACCGAGGGGATCCGGCCCCGCCGTCCGGGGAGGCGTCCGATCATGAGTCCGACGTGTCCGGTCTCGCCCACTGCGATGACGGGCGGCGATGCGGTGCGGTGGACGGTGAGTTGCAGCAACCAGCGTCGTCGGGCGACGACCATGAGCGCCGTGGCCACGAGCGCCGCTGTGCCGGCCGCGAGCACGTGCAGTTCGACCAGGCCGAAGAGCCGACCGGCGACCGCCAGCGACACGGCGGCTGCGACCGCTGCCCAGCCCTGCCGGGTGAGCATCAGCGCCCTGCCGGGACCGGCACGCTGCGGAGGATCTCGTCGATGACGTCGACGCCCGTGACGCCGCGACCTGCGGCATCGGGTCGGAGCATCACGCGGTGGCCGAGGACCGCCGTACCGACCGCCTTGACGTCGTCGGGGGTGGCGAAGTCGCGGCCCTGCGACGCGGCGAGGGCGCGCACCGCCCGGGCGAGCTGGACCGTCGCCCGAGGCGAGAGTCCGAGGGTGAGGGCCGGGTGTCGGCGGCTGGCCTCGGCGAGGTCGACGAGATAGGCGCGCAGCGCCGGGGCGAGAAAGACCGTGCGCACCGAGCGGATCATGCGCGTGATCTCGTCGGCGGTCACCACGGGTGTCAACCCGTCGAGCACCGAACCGGCCGAGTGCTGGTCGAGGATCTCGAGTTCGGCCGCCCGGCCGGGGTACCCGAGCGAGAGTCGCATGAGGAAGCGGTCGAGCTGGCTCTCGGGCAGGCGGTACGTGCCCTCCTGCTCGACGGGGTTCTGGGTGGCGACCACCATGAACGGCGACGGGAGTTGGTGGCTCGTGCCGTCGGCGCTGACCTGCCGTTCCTCCATCGCTTCGAGGAGGGCGCTCTGGGTCTTGGGCGAGGCGCGGTTGATCTCGTCGGCCAGCACGATGTTGGCGAAGAGGGGACCGGGTGTGAAGACGAATTGCTCGGTGGCGCGCTGGAACACCGACACGCCCACGAGATCGCCGGGGAGGAGGTCGGGGGTGAACTGGACACGCTTCCACGAACACTGGATCGAGGCGGCGAGCGCCTTCGCGAGGCTCGTCTTGCCGACACCGGGCACGTCCTCGATGAGCAGGTGGCCCTCGGCGAGGAGGCAGACCACCGCCATGTCGATGGTCTGGCGCTTGCCGAACACCACCGACGCGATGTTCTCGGTGATCGCCGCGAACAACTGCGAGAAGGTGGCATCGGCAGCGGGGGCGGGGAACTGGTCGGCACCGTGCACGGGGTCAGGGTAGACGGGTTCCGGTCGGCGCGGGGACCGGCCCGCTACCGTCGTCGGTATGGACTCGTGCTATCTCGGCGTCGACGTGGGAGCGTCGCGACTTGCGGCGGCCGTGGTCTCCGAGCACGGCGAGGTCTTGGTGCGCGACCGCGTCCCGACCCCGGGGCGCGAGGTCTGGTCGGCGCTGTCGCGTCTGGTCCTGCGCGTGATGGCCGCCGCTCCGTCGCGGCCGGTGGCGGTCGGCGTGGGGGTCGGCGGTCCGATGAACGCCGTCGATCGCACGGTGTCGCCACTGCACATCCCGTCGTGGCGCGAGTTCGCCATCGGCGCCGAGATGGAAGCGCTGACCCAACTGCCGGTGACGGTCGACAACAACGCCAAGGCCGTGGCCCTGGGCGAGGGGTGGTGCGGGGCGGCCTCGGGCGAGCGGTCGTTCGTGTCGGTCATCGTCGGGCACGGCGTCGGAGGGGGACTCGTGCTCGGAGGTCGGCTCCTCGACGGCCGACTCGGCAACGCGGGCCACCTCGGGCACGTCGTGGTCGAACCCGAGGGGCGGCCCTGCTACTGCGGTGGTCGCGGATGCCTCGAGGCGTACTGCAGCGGTCGGGCGATCGAGGAGGAGACCGGGCGACCCCCGCAGCGGGCGCCACAGGCGATCGTGGCGCGCAGCGGGTTGCTGCTCGGGCGGGCCCTCGCGTCGGTGGGCGCGATGTGCGACGTCCGCGTGGCCGTGGTCGGCGGCTCGGTGGCGCTCGGCTTCGGCGAACCGTTCTTCGACGCAGCCCGGGCCGAACTCGATCAGCGGGCGCGGCTCGGCTTCCTCCACGGCTTCCGGGTCCTGCCGGCGGGTCTCGGTCAGATGGCGCCGCTGGTCGGCGCTGCGGCCCTCGCCCGGCGTGGCATGCATCGCTGACGCACGCCTTCGCCTCGCACCGCTACCGCTGGGTAACATCCGGGCATGCGTCCGATGTACACCCCTGAAGCCGAGGCCTACCGTGCGAAGGTCCAGGCCTTCCTCGACGCCAATCTCCCCGCCGGATGGGGCGGGATCGGTCGCCTCGAGGGCACCGAACTCGAGCAGTTCATCGAGGACTGGCGCACCGTGCTGTATCGCGAGGGGTACCTCGCCCCGGGCTGGCCGTCCGAGTTCGGCGGCGGCGGGATGTCGGCGCTCGAGCAGGTGATCATCGCCGAGGAGTTCGCCCGCCGTGGCGTACCCACCGGCGGCCCGAACGACGTGTTCGGCATCCAGATGCTCGGCAACACCCTCCTGCAGTGGGGAACCCCCGAGCAGAAGGCGCACTACCTCCCCCGCATCCTGAGCGGCGCCGACCGCTGGTGCCAGGGCTACAGCGAGCCCAACGCCGGCAGCGACCTCTCGAACCTCGGTCTGCGCGGCACGCTCGACGGCGACCAGTGGATCCTCAACGGTCAGAAGATCTGGACCTCGGCCGGTCACCTCGCCGATCACATCTTCACCCTCGCTCGCACCGACCCCGATGCGCCGCGGCACAAGGGGATCTCGTTCCTCCTCGTCGACATGCGTCAGCCCGGCATCGAGGTCCGCCCGATCAAGATGATCTCGGGCGAGAGCGAGTTCAACGAGGTCTTCTACACCGATGCCACCACCCCCAAGGGCGAGGTCGTCGGCGGCGTGAACAACGGTTGGGCGGTGGCGATGACCCTGCTCGGGTTCGAGCGCGGCGAAGCGGCGGCCACCGGGCCGATCCGCTTCCAGGCCGAGGTCGACCGCCTGCTGCTCCTCGCCAAGGAGCGTGGCGTGGCCGACGACCCGCGCATCCGCCAGCGTCTCGCCGACGCGTACGGCAAGGTGCAGATCATGCGCTGGAACGGCATGCGGGTGCTCACCAAGTTCCTCGCCGGTCACCACCCCGGCCCCGACGGCGCGATCTCCAAGCTGTACTGGAGCGAGTACCACAAGGTCGTCACCGAACTGGCCGTCGACATCCTCGGCGCCGAGGCGATGGTGCCCTCGGGTCGTCGTCCGTCGACGGCGTTCCAGACCGACGACGCCGGCGCCCCGAACAGCTCGTGGAGCTGGGTCGGCACGTTCCTGAACGCCCGGGCCGGGACCATCTACGCCGGCTCGTCGCAGGTCCAGCGCAACATCATGGGTGAGATGGTCCTCGGCCTGCCGAAGGAACCTCGTTGACGATCGCCTCGGCCGTGCGGGTGGTCGGCGCAGTGCTGGCCCGCCCGCGGTTGTGGCCGACGGCGCTGCGTCAGTGGCGCCGCACGACTCCGCAGGGGTGGTGGCGCCGACGCCCGTACCTGCCGGTGCCGAGCCGTTCGTACCTCGAGTTCCGCATGGTCACCCAGTACGGCGACGCGATGCACGCGATGACACCCGCCGATGTGCTCAACTACCTGGCGTGGTGTGCTCGACACGACCAAGCGGGGGAATCCCACGCATGAGGGTCCGAGGGTAGGACCACGTGCGGAGCGCCTTGGTGTTGAACGCGACATTCGAGCCGCTCTCCGTCGTCCCCGCCCGTCGTGCGGCCTGCTTGATCCTCGCCGATCGGGCCGACCTGATCGCCGACGACGGCTCCGAGATCCGCAGCACGTCGTTGATCGTGCCCTCGCCGTCGGTCGTGAGACTGCGCTACGTGGTGCGTGTCCCGTACCAGCGTCGTACCTCGCTCTCGCGTAGGGCCCTGTTCGCCCGCGACGACCACCGCTGCCAGTACTGCGGGGGTGCGGCCGACTCGATCGATCACGTCGTGCCGCGGAGCAGAGGTGGCGGCAACGAGTGGGAGAACGTCGCGGCTGCCTGTCGACCGTGCAACTTGCGCAAGCGCGACCGCACGCCAGCCGAGGCCGGGATGGTGCTGGCCCGGCCACCGCGCCAGCCACGCGAGCACACCTGGATCACGGCGGCCGTGCTGCAGGTGCCCGAGCAGTGGAAGCCCTACCTGGCGCTGGCGAGCTGACCCAGCCCTACGCTGGCGGCTGATGGATCGCCGCTGGGACGTTCGCCGAGAGGCCGGTGACGTGGGGGTCTTCCACGCGGCCAGCGTCCTCGATGGAGCGGTCTCGCGGACGGCCACCTTCGTCGGCGTGACCCGTACGACCCTCGTGCGTGGCTCGTCCCAGCCGGCCGATCGGGTCGACACGGCCGAGGCCGAGCGGCGTGGCGTCGACGTGGTCGGGCGCCGCAGCGGTGGGGGAGCCGTACTCCTCGTGCCGGGTGAGTTCGTCTGGCTCGACCTGTGCATCGGGGTCGACGACCCGCTCTGGTGCGACGACGTGGCGCGGGCGATGATCTGGGTCGGCGAGCTCTGGGTGGCCGCCCTCGCGTCGCTCGGCCTCGGGGGTGAGGTGCACCGAGGGGCCCTGCAGCCCTCGCCGTGGTCGACCGACGTGTGCTGGACCGGTCGCGGGACGGGCGAGGTCGTCGATCCCGACGGGCGCAAGGTGGTGGGCATCTCGCAGCGTCGTTCTCGGCACGGCGCGCGGTTCCAGTCGATGGCCCACCTGACGTGGCGGCCCGACCTGGTGGCCGCCCTCGTGGCCTCCCCGGGACCCTCCGCCGACGAGATCGAACCGGCCGCTGCCGTCGTCGCCGCCACGGGAGAGGCCCTCGAGGCCGCCCTCGTCGCCCACCTCCCCTGAAACCCACCGATCTCGGCGCGTAGCGTCCCGGAAACCGGGACGCTACGCGCCGAGATCGGCGGGGTGGTGGGGGGAAGTGGGGAGGAATGGTTGACTGAGGGGGAAGTTGGGGGTAACAATGGGGAGAGGTGGGGAGAACTCCACCGTCCCGACAGGCAGGTCGCGAGAGAGCGGAAGGGGTGGTGCACGTGTTGTTCGTGGGTGCGTTCGAACGCCAACTCGACGACAAGAGCCGCCTCGCACTGCCGGCTCCGTTCCGTGCCCGCCTCGGCGAGCACTGCTATCTCGCCAAGGGTCTCGACCGGGCCGTCACCGTCGTGCCCGCCGCCACCTTCGAGGCCGAGGCCGCCCGGCTCGCCGAGCGTGTCGAGCGGGGCGAGGCCGACCGTCAGACCCTGCGCGCCCTCGCCGCGTCGGCTCAGCTGGTGACCCTCGACAAGCAGGGGCGCGTCACCGTCGATGAACAACTGCGGGCCTACGCAGGCCTCACGCCCGAGTCATCGGTCACGGTGGCCGGTGCCTTCGACCGCCTCGAGATCTGGTCGCCGGAGCGCTATGCGCAGGTGACCGCCGCCGGAACCGCCTCGATGGGCGGAGCCACCGATTCCGGCACCACGGACGTGCGCGAGTGATGCCCCCCGTCACTCGCGCCGGCAATCGACCACACGACAACGACGACCACGAAGAAGGGAGGAACGAGACCACACCCACCGACCCGACGGAGTTCCACCACCTTCCGGTGATGGTGCACGAGATCGTCGAGGTGTTCGGTCCTGTTCCCGAGGGCGTCGTTCTCGACGCCACGCTCGGAGGCGGGGGCCACTCGGCCCACCTGCTCGAACGGTGGCCCCACCTACGGATCCTCGGCATCGACCGCGACGGCACGGCCCTCGAGGCCGCTCGCCGCCGACTGGCCCCCTTCGGGACCAGGGTGCAGACCTTCCGCACGAGGTTCGACGGTCTCGGACACGCCATGGAAGCCCTCTCGATCGACTCCCTCTCGGGTGCGTTGTTCGACCTCGGCGTCAGTTCGCCGCAGCTCGACCGTGCCGACCGCGGTTTCTCCTACCGGCAGGATGCGGCGCTCGATATGCGGATGGACCAGGACCAGGACTGGTCGGCCACCGACGTCGTCAACGGCTATCCCGTCGACCGGCTCGCACAGGTGCTCCGGCAGTACGGCGACGAGCGCTTCGCCCACCGCATCGCGGCCGCCATCGTGGCCGCCCGCCCGATCGAGACGACCAACCGGCTCGCCGAGGTCGTCACGTCGGCCATCCCCGCTCCGGCCCGCCGGACCGGCGGTCACCCGGCCAAGCGCACGTTCCAGGCCATCCGGATCGAGGTCAACGGAGAGCTCGATGCGCTCCCGACCGCCCTCGACGAGGCGATCGACCGCACCGTGGCCGGTGGCCGCATCGCCGTGCTGTCGTACCACTCGGGCGAAGACCGGATCGTCAAGGCCAACTTCCGTCAACACGAGACCGGCGGGTGCGAGTGCCCGCACGACCTGCCCTGCGTCTGCGACGCGGTGCGCACCGTGCGCCTCGTGCGCGGCGTGCCCCGCCAGCCGTCGCCGGCCGAGCAGGACGGGAACCGTCGGGCCAGCAGCGCCCGTCTCCGAGTGGTGGAGAGGATCTGAGATGAGCGACCGCGCCAACCTCGTCCGTTCCACGCGCCCTGCCGTCAGGAGTCGTGTGTGGCGATGACCGCCCGCGCCCTCGTCCGGCGTCCGACCACGGTCGGACAGCCCAAGCAGGAGCGCCGCCCCTCTCTCGTCGAGGTCCCGCGCCGTCGTCGGACGGCCCGCGTCGTCGTGCTCGGCGTCGTCGTGCTGGCCGTGTTGATGGTCGGCGCCGTGGTCGTGCAGACCTACGTGGCTCGCCTGCAGTTGACCGTCGACTCGCTCGACCGTGGGATCCGCGCTGCGCACGAGGAGTACGACGTGCTCCGCCGCGAACGTGCCGAATTGCGTGCGCCTGGTCGCCTCGCCGAGCAGGCGACCCTGCTCGGGATGGTGCCCGCCGATCAGACCGAGTTCGTGCAGTTCGACGCCACGGTGATCGGCGCGGTGCAGCGCACCGGCCTGACGCCCACCGTGCACGGTGAGGTGACCGCGGACGACGTCTTCGGTGGCTATGCGCGGGTGAAGGCCCAGACCGGCGGAGCGCCGTGACCAAGCGCTCGGCGGTCGACGAGGTACTGGCAGCGCGCCGCCGCTCGGGGCAGGACGCCCCGGCAGCCGCACGTTCGTCCGAGCGCTCGCGACTCCGTCCGCAGGAACGCCCGGTCACCGGGTCGGCTCGTGCTTCGGCCCGTACGACAGCCCGGTCCGACTCGCGCTCGGCGACCCGTTCCACGACCCGTACCGCAGAGAAGGGTGCTGCCCGCGACGCCGACCGCGGTCGGGCGCACGGCACGTCCCACGGCCGGACCGAGGCCCATCGGCGCGACGAGCGCGCTCGTCGCGCCGCGACACCCGAGCGCGATCGGCGCCCGCTCCAGCGCCGTGTCACGCGGCAGCGTTCGACCCCGCCGATGGTGGCCATCACCTTCCGCTCGGGCGACCAGCGCAAGCGGCTCCAGTTCATGTTCGTCGTCTCGGCGCTGCTCTTCATCGGCGTCGTGGTCAAGGTCGTGTACCTGCAGACCGCCGGCTCCGGGTCGTTGCGGGCCGAGGGTCGCGCCCAGCGCGTGCGCGAGCAGGTGCTGCCGGCACCGCGCGGCACGATCTTCGCCAGCGACGGGGGAGAGCTGGCGATCAGCGTGCCCTCGAGCTCGGTGTACGCCGACCCGAAGATGGTCACCGATCCCACCGGGGTGGCATCGGTGCTCACCGCGATGCTCGGCCTCACGCCCGACACAGAGCGGTCGCTTGTCGAGGCCTTCACCGCCAAGGCGAACAGCTTCGTCTACGTCGCTCGCCAGGTCGACGACGCCCTCGCCCAGACCGTGCTCGACCTCCACCTCGACGGTGTCGGCGTGGTCAGGGAAGACCGTCGCACGATGCCCTCGGGCTCGGTCGGTCGCAGCATCGTCGGGCGTACCGACATCGACGGCAACGGCACGGCCGGTGTCGAGCTCCAGTTCAACGACCTCCTCACCGGCATCGATGGCGAGCGCGTGCGCGAGCGCGACACCTCGGGCCGTTCGCTGCCCGGATCGGGGACGGCGGTCGACCCGGTGCCCGGCAAGGACATCGTGCTGACCATCGACCGCTCGCTGCAGTACCAAGTCGAGCAGTTGCTCATCCAGCGGGTCGAGTACCTCAAGGCGGCCGGTGGAACGGTGGTCGTGATGGACACGCGCTCTGGCGGGATCCTGGCGGCGGCGAACGTCGACCGCGACGACACCGAGACGGTGCGGATCACCTCGGCGAACCTCGCCGCGGTGAACGCCTTCGAGCCGGGCTCGGTCGCCAAGGTGTTCAGCCACGCGGCCGTCATCGATGCGGGCCTCGCCGGCCCCAAGACCGAGATCGACGTGCCCGGCGTGATGGTGTTCGACGAGGGCACCGAGTGGGAGAAGACGCTCCGCGACGCCGAGCCCCACGAGGAGATGAAGATGTCGATGCGCGAGGTGCTCGTGCACTCGTCGAACCTCGGCACGTACATCCTCGCCGAACGGCTCGGTAGCCGCGGCCTCTACAAGTACCTGCGCGCGTTCGGGTTCGGCGACAAGACGGCGCTCGACTTCCCCGGTGAGACCCGCGGCATCATCGATCGACCGAGCGAGTGGCAGGGCACCGAGAAGGTGACCGTCACGTACGGCTACCACTACTCGACGTCGGCCTTCCAACTCATCGCTGCTGTCAACGCTGTCGCCAACGGAGGCATGTACGTCGAGCCGCGTCTGCTCGAAGCGGTCATCGGTTCGGACGGGAAGGTCACCGCGGCCGACCCGTCGGAGACCCATCAGGTGATCAAGCCGTCGACAGCGACCGCGATGACCTCGATGTTGAAGGGCGTCGTCTGCGAGGGAACCGGCGTGAAGGCTCAGGTCGAGGGTATGCCGGTGGCCGGCAAGACGGGCACGGCCTACAAGGCGCGCAACGGCTCGTACGAGAACGGTGGTGCTCGTGCCTATCGCGCCACCTTCGTCGGCTACTTCCCGGCCGACGACCCGCAGATCACGATCCTCGTGACGATCGACGAACCCGATCCGTACTCGAACGACCGCTTCGGCGGCACGGCCTCGGCGCCGCTGTTCGCCGAGATCGCCACGGCCGCCATCCACGACCTCCGCATCCTCCCGACCCCGGGCGGATCGGGCTGCCCTGCGGCAGGGTGATCGGAGTGGCGATGACGCTCGGCGAACTGCTGGCCGGGTCGGGCCGCCCCGGTGTGCTCGCCCGCGCCCGCGTGATCGGGCGTGACGACGTCCTCGTGTCGGACGTCGTGATCGACTCGCGTGCCGTCGGACAGGGGAGTGTGTTCTGCTGCCTGCGTGGCGCGACCTCCGACGGGCACTCGTTCGCGAGCGCTGCTGTCGAGGCCGGAGCTGCTGCTCTCGTGGTCGACCACGAACTTCAGGACGTGCCCGAGCACGTGACCCAGATCGTCGTCGACGAGGTCCGCCCTGCAGTCGGGCCTCTCGTCGCTGCGTCTCTCGGCCATCCGGCAGAGCGACTGCTCATGGTCGGCGTCACCGGTACCAACGGCAAGACGACGACGACGGCCATGCTCGCGTCGATCCTCACCGCGGCCGGGCGCCGGGTCGGTGTGATCGGCACGTTGTCGGGCGCCCGCACGACGCCGGAGGCCCCCGAACTGCAGGCCCGACTCGCTGCCTTCGTCGCCGACGGTCTCGACACGGTCGTGATGGAGGTGTCGTCGCACGCGCTGCAGATGCACCGTGTGAACGGGTGCCGGTTCGCTGCCGTCGTCTTCACGAACCTGAGCCGCGACCATCTCGACCTGCACGGCACGATGGAGCAGTACTTCGCCGCCAAGGCGCGGCTGTTCGACCCCTCCCTGGCCGATCGTGGTGTCGCGTGCCTCGACGATCCGCACGGTCAGTTGCTGGTCGACGCCTCGCCGATCCCGATGGAGGGATGGTCGCTCGCCGAGGCGACCGATGCCGAGGTCACCCCGACGCGTGTCGCGGCCACCTGGCGCGGTGTGCGTCTCGACGTGCCGCTCGGTGGAGGGTTCAACCTCTCGAACGCGATCGGAGCGGCGACCTGCGCAGCAGCGTTGGGCATCTCGACCGAGGACATCGTCGCCGGACTCGCCCGACTCGCTGCCGTGCCGGGCCGGATGGAGTCGGTGGCCAACGATCGCGGAATGGCCGTGATCGTCGACTACGCGCACACCCCCGACGGACTCCGTGCGGCGCTCGAGGCCGCGCGGCCCACCGACGGGGCACGCCTCGCCGTCGTGTTCGGCTGCGGTGGCGACCGCGACCGCGAGAAGCGGCCCGAGATGGGTCGGATCGCCGCGGAGGGTGCCGATTCCGTGGTGGTCACGAGTGACAACCCGCGTTCGGAGGATCCGCAGGAGATCATCGATGCCATCCTGGGAGGGATCCCCGCGGACTACCGTGCGCACGTGTTGTGCGAACCCGACCGCCGTCGTGCCATCGAGCTGGCGGTCCGGTGGGCCGAACCCGGTGACGTGGTCCTGATCGCCGGCAAGGGGCACGAGACCACACAAACCATCGGCGGCACGACGCTGCCGTTCGACGACCGCGCGGTGGCGCGCGAGGTGCTCGCAGGAGGGACCGACCGATGATCGCCGTGATGATCGCTGGAGCCGTGGCGATGTGTGTGTCGCTGTTCGGCACGCGCTTCCTGATCCGTTACTTCCGCGTGCGCGGGACGGGTCAGCCGATCCTCGGCAAGGAGGACCACGGCCCCGAGCACCACATGACCAAGCAGGGGACCCCCACGATGGGCGGCCTCGCCATCATCGGCGCCGCGCTCATCGGGTGGTCGGTGGGTCACCTCCGTCCGGGCATCCCGTTCTCCGACCAGGCGATGATCATGTGGGTCGGCGTGCTGGCGATGGCGCTGATGGGTTTCCTCGACGACTTCATCAAGGTCCGCAAGCGCCACAACCGCGGCATCTTCTGGAAGAAGAAGTCGTACATCACGCTCGGGATGTCGATCCTGCTGGCGTGGTGGCTGATCGCCGAGACGGGTGTCGCCGAGACGATCTCACTGACCCGTTCGACCTGGCCGGGGTGGCACGTCCCGTGGCCGGTGTTCGTGCTGTTCGCCGGTGTGATGATCTGGAGCACGAGCAACGCAGTCAACGTCACCGACGGTCTCGACGGTCTCGCCGGCGGCTCGGCGATGCTCGGCTTCCTCGCCTTCACGATCATCGCCTACTGGGCCTTTCGTAATCCCGAGGTCTACGGGGCGGTCGTCAACCCGCTCGACCTCGCCGTGTTCGCCGCCGCGTTCGCCGGGGCGTGCGGTGGGTTCCTCTGGTACAACGCGGCGCCTGCTCGGATCTTCATGGGCGATGTCGGGGCGCTCGCGTTGGGCACGGCTCTGGCGCTCCTTGCGATCACGGCCGACGTTCAGCTGCTGCTGATCCTGATCTGCGGGATCAACGTCATGGAGGCCGGCTCGGTCGCCATCCAGATGGGTGTCTTCAAGGCGTCGGGCCGTACGCGGCGCCTGTTCCGCATGTCGCCGATCCACCACCACTTCGAACTCGTGGGCTGGCCCGAGACGACTGTGATCATCCGGTTCTGGATCATCGCCGGCATCTGTGTCGCTGTCGCCCTCTCGATCTTCATCGGCGACTTCACCCATCTGACCGACAACCTCTGAGCTCCGCCACGACCCTCCCATGAACTCCGCCCCCCGCCGCACCGCCCTCGTCCACGGTCTCGCCGTGTCGGGCGCTGCCGTCGCCCGGCAGTTGGTGGCGCGTGGTTGGGACGTCGTGGTCTCCGACGATCGGGGTGACGACGCCACCCTCGCCCGCGCTGCCGCCCTCGGGCTCGAACTCGTCGTGGCTCCCGATGCCGCAGCAGTACGCAGGCTCGTCGCGTCGGCCGACATGGTGTGCCCGGCACCAGGCGTTCCCGAGTCGCACGTCGTCTGCGCGTCGGCTCTTTCCGCCGGTGTCCCGCTGCGCACCGAGATCGACCTGGCGTACGAGTGGGAGCAGGAGCGTCCGGGTGGGCCCCGTCCGATGCTCGGCATCACCGGCACCGACGGCAAGACCACGACCACGATGCTCGTCGCCCACCTGCTGACCTGTGCCGGTGTGAACGCTGCGGCCGTGGGCAACACCGAGACCCCGGTGCTCGACGTCATCGACGACGCGTCGGTCGATGCCTTCGTCGTCGAGTGCAGCAGTTTCCGGCTGCACTGGTCGGAGCAGTTCCGCTGCGAGTCGTCGGTGTGGCTGAACCTCGCGCCCGACCACCAGAACTGGCACGTCTCGATGGAGTCGTACGAATCGGCCAAGGCGCGCATGTGGGCGTACCAACATGAGGGCGATGTCGCGATCGGCAACGTCGACGACCGGACGGTCATGCGCAACCTCCGCCGGGTCGAGGCGTCGGGACACCTCGTGCGGACCTTCGGCGGTGCGAGCGGCGACTACCGCCGCGACGGCGACTGGCTCGTGGGCCCGACCGGCCGACTCGCCCCCATCTCTGCGTTGCCGCGCTCGCTCCCGCACGACGTGACGAACACCGCGGCGGCCCTGGCCGTCTGTCTCGAGTCGGGCCTGGTCGCCACCGACGAACCCGGTCTCGCCGACGCGCTCTCCACGTTCCGTCACCCGCCGCACCGGATCGAACCGGTCGGGGAGGTCGACGGGGTGCGGTGGTTCAACGACTCCAAGGCGACCAGCCCCCATGCCAGCCTCACCGCGATCCGTGGGTTCCGCGATGTCGTGCTCCTGGCGGGTGGACGCAACAAGGGCCTCGACATCGCCTCGCTCGCGACCGAGTCCGACCGGATCCGCGCCGTGGTCTGCCTCGGCGAGGCGGCGCCCGAGCTCGTCGCCGCGTTCGAGGGTCGTTGCCCGACGATGGTGGCGTCGTCGATGGAGGACGCTGTCGGAATGGCTCGCTCGGTCGCCCGTCCGGGTGACGTGGTCCTCCTCTCGCCGGCCTGTGCGAGCTTTGATTGGTACCCGACGGGCGGGTATCCCGCCCGCGGTGAGCACTTCACGCGGCTCGTCCGCTCCCTCGGATCCGACACGACGTCGGGTTCTCGTCCGTCGTCGCAGCAAGGAACCCCCGCATGAGCACCACCACCACCGTGATCGGCGATCGACGCAGGGTCGCCACCGACAAGGCCCGGTCGATGCGGCGCCACCCGACACACCGCGAGACCGCGGCCCCGGCCACGCCGCCGCCCGTGGCGTTCTACCTGATCTTCGCCGTCGTGACCGTGCTCACCCTGCTCGGCCTCGTGATGGTGCTGTCGGCGACCTCCGTCAGCCAGTTCCACAAGGGCAACTCACCCTGGCGGGTCTTCGGGTTCCAGGCGCTGTTCGCGATCCTCGGGTTCTTCGCCCTCGCCGTGGTGCTCGGACAGCCGCTGCGTCGCATCCGTCGGCTCACCGGGGTCTTCTTCATCGTCTCTCTGGCGGCGATGGTCCTCCCGTTCCTCCCCGGCATCGGCAAGTCGGTCGACGGAGCGCATGCCTGGATCGAGATCGGCGGCCTGACGTTCCAGCCGAGCGAGCTGCTCAAACTGGCGTTGCTGATGAAGGTGGCCGACGTGTTGACCCGTCGTCACGAGTACATGCACGAGCCGCGTCGCACTCTGCTGCCCGTGCTGACCCTGGGCCTCGTCGGTGCGGGGATGAGCATGTTGCAGGACGACCTCGGTTCGGCGATCGTCATCGCGGCCATCGTGTTCGTGATGGCGTTCCTCGCCGGCGCACCGCTCCTTCCGATGATGGCGGCCGGGGTCGCGGGTGCCATGGGCGTTGTCGCCCTGGCCTTGTTGAGTCCGCGTCGCGCCGATCGACTCACGGCCTTCCTCGACATCGCCGGACACAAGGAGAAGCTCAGCTTCCAGACCTGGCAGGCGATGATCGCGATGGCGCAGGGTGGCATCACGGGATCGGGTGTCGGGCGCGGGCAGAACAAACTCGGTGAGTTCCTGCCCCTGGCGCACAGCGACTTCATCTTCGCCGTGGTCGCCGAGGAGCTCGGCATGTTCGGCGTCGTCGCCGTGCTCGGTGGGTTCGTCGTCCTGGCCTACGCCGGTGTCCAGGTCGCGCTCGCGTCGCACGACCGTTTCCACCAACTGCTCGCAGGTGGGATCGTGGCCTGGTTCGTCGTCCAGACCCTCATCAACGTCGGTGGCGTCACAGGCCTGCTGCCGGTGACGGGCCTCACACTCCCGTTCTTCTCGGCCGGTGGCAGTTCGCTCCTCGTGAGCCTGGTGGCCTCCGGTCTGCTCCTCAACGTGGCGCGCAACGTCCGATGACGGGGGAGGGCTGCCTGGCGGTGGTCACCGGCGGCGGGACGTCGGGTCACGTCCTCCCGGCGCTGGCGATCGTCGATGCCCTCGTCGAGGCCGGTGTCCCGCTCGAGCGTCTCCACTACGTCGGGACCACGCGCGGAGTCGAAACCCGACTCGTCCCGCCCACCGGACTCGCGCACGATTTCCTCGACGTGGTCGGACTCCAGCGGAGCCTGTCTCGTCGCAACCTCGCCGTGCCGCGACGTCTCGCGGCATCGGTGCGTACCGCCGGTCGCCTGCTCGATCAGCTCCGACCATCGGTCGTCGTCAACGTCGGCGGATACGCCAGCTTCCCCGCCACGTGGGCGGCGCGTCGCCGGCGCATCCCCTACGTCGTCGTGTCGTACGACCGTCGCCCGGGACTCGTCTCTCGTCTTCTCGCGCCGCGTGCTGCGGCCTGCGCCGTCGCCTTCGCCGGTTCGGCCCTGCCGCACGCCGAACTGACGGGTGCTCCTGTCCGTCGGTCGATCGCGCGGCTCGACCGCAGCGCCCGCCGTGCCGAGGCCCGGGAGGCTCTCGGGTTGCCCGCCGACCGGTTCGTGGTCGGTGTGGTCGGTGGTTCGCTCGGTGCCGGTGCGGTGAACACCGTGGTCAGCGAGGTCGTCGAACAGCTCGGCACCCGGTCGGACCTCGCCGTGTACCACGTGGTCGGCGATCGCCACCTGGCCACGGCTGCCGCCCCACGCGACGGCTCGGACGGCATCCTGTACGTCGTGAAGGGTTACGAGGACCGCATCGACCTGCTCTATGCGGCGGCCGATCTGCTCGTGACCCGCGCAGGCGCCGGGACCATCGCCGAACTGTCGGCGGCGGGCGTCCCCGCCGTGATCGTCCCGTGGCCCGATGCAGCCGAGAATCATCAACTCGACAACGCCCGCGTGCTCGGCGACGCAGGGGCCGCCGTGGTCGTCGAACAACACGACCTGACCGCAGCGCTCCTCATCGCCGAGATCGACCGCTTCGTCGCCGACCCGGCCGCCCTCGGAGCGCTCGCCGATGCGGCGCGCCGTGCCGGAGAGGTGCATCGCGGTTCGGCCCTCGTCGACCTCGTGCTGCGCGTGGCGGGGGAGTCGGCATGACCGTGCCCGTCGCTCCGCTCGACCTGTCGGTGCCGCGTCGTCTCCACGTCGTCGGTGCCGGAGGCCCCGGTATGAGTGCGATCGCGATCGTCCTCGCCGAGATGGGGCACGACGTCACAGGCAGCGACATCCGCGAGAGGAGCGTGCTCGACCGCGTGCGCGCGGCCGGTGCTCGGGTCAGCGTGCCGCACGACCGCTCACTGGTCCACGACCGCGACGCGGTGACTTACTCGACCGCCATTCCCGAACGGAACATCGAACTCGACGAGGCGCGAACTCGCGGTGTCACGACCATGCGGCGCGCGGGGATGCTGGCATCGATCTGCGCAGCGGCGCGCTCGCTCGGAGTGGCCGGTACCCACGGCAAGACGACGACCACCTCGATGCTGATGTTGATGCTCGCCGAGGCGGGGCTCCGCCCGAGTTTCGTGATCGGTGGCGACGTCGCCGACATGGGGACGGGTGCGCAGTGGACCGGCGGTGAGTGGCTGGTCGTCGAGGCCGACGAGAGCGACGGAACCCACCTCGAACTCCCGCTGCACGGCACGGTGCTCACCAACGTCGACGTCGACCATCTCGACCACTACGGGTCGGTGGAGGCTCTCGTCGAGGGCTTCGCGCAGTACCTCGCGCAGGTTGCCGGTCCGCGTGTCGTGTGCCTCGACGACGTACGGTGCGCCGACCTCGCCCGCACGGTGCCGTGCACGACGTACGGAACCACCTCGGGCGCCGATTACCGGGCCGTCGATCTCGTGGCCGACGGCGGCTCGTTCCGGTTCGCCGTCGAGCAGCGTGGCACGCGTCTCGGCGAGGTCGTGCTGCCCCTCCGCGGAGTCCACAACGTGCGCAACGCGACGGGTGCGCTCGCCCTCGCGCTCGAGATCGGTGTGCCGTTCGAGGCGGCGGTGGCGGCGCTCGCCCGGTTCGGCGGTGTGGCCCGACGATTCGACATCCGGGCGACCGACGACGGAGTGACTCTCGTCGACGACTACGCGCACCTTCCGCAGGAGATCGCCGCCGTCCTCGCTGCCGCCCGCCAGAGCGGCGACGGGTGGTCGAGGGTCGTGGCCGTCTTCCAGCCGAACCGCTACAACCGGATGGCGGTCATGTGGCCCGAGTACCGCGACGCTTTCGTCGACGCCGATCTCGTGGTGCTCACCGAGATCTATGCGTCGGGAACGACTCCGATCCCCGGTGTCACGGGCAAGCAGGTCGTCAACGCGGTCCTCGATGCCCATCCGTCGACGCGTCTCGCCTGGATGCCGCGCCGCTCGGAACTGGTCGACTATCTCGCCGCTGTCCTGCGCCCCGGAGACGTCTGCATCTCGATGGGCTGCGGCGACATCGCCGCCCTCCCCGACGAGGTGGCCGAGGCTCGCCGTCGACGGGGTGCCCGCGCGTGACCGGGCTCTCCGACGCCGAACGACTGGCAGCGCGGCTCGGTCGCTGCGCCGCGGTCGACCAACCGCTGGGCGCCCTGACGACCTACAAGGTCGGCGGGAACGCGGCGGTGCTGGCCACCCCGGACTCGGTCGACGAACTCCTCCACGTGGCGGCGGTCGCTCGGGCTGAGGGGGTACCGCTGCTCGTGATCGGGCGCGGCTCGAACATGCTCGTGAGCGACGACGGATTCGCCGGTGTGGCGGTCTCGTTGACGGCGCTCGTCCTCGCCGACTCCGAACGTGCGGACGGCATCGCGATCGGTGCTCCCGGTGCCGACGGTCGCGTCGAGGTGGTGGCCGGGGGAGCGGTGGCGCTCCCGGTTCTCGCCCGTCGCACCGCTGCCGTCGGTGTCACGGGTTTCGAGTGGGCCGTCGGGGTTCCCGGGTCGGTCGGAGGAGCTGTCCGGATGAACGCCGGCGGGCACGGCAGCGACATGGCCGCCTCGTTGGTCGAGGCCGAGGTCGTCGACCTCCACCGCGGGGAGCGGCGGTGGCTGGCCGCCGCTCGTCTCGGGCTGCGGTTCCGGGGATCCGCTCTCGCCGATCACCAGGTCGTGCTCGCGGCCCGCCTCGCGCTGCAGAACGGCGATCAGGCCGAGGCCGAGGAACGGCTGACCGAGATCGTCCGCTGGCGGCGCGAGAACCAACCCGGCGGGCAGAACGCCGGCTCGGTCTTCGTCAATCCGGTGCCGGGCGAACTCGCGGCCGCTCAGGTCATCGACTCGCTCGGCCTACGGGGCCTGCGCGTCGGTGGGGCGAGCGTGAGCGACAAGCACGCCAACTTCATCCAGGCCGAACCCGGCGCGACGGCGTCCGACGTGTACGCGGTGATGTGCCGTGTCCGCGAGCTCGTGGAACGCGAGACTGGCCGACGGCTGCGCAGCGAGGTCCGTCTCGTGGGGTTCCCTGCGCTGACAGCCGACGATCACGACGAACTGCACAAGGGGGTGGACTGGTGAGCGACCGCGACGACCGGACGGGCGACCTGCCCCTGCCCGACGGAGTCCTCGAGGAACTCGCCGCGGCCTTCGCCGAGTCGGGTGATCCGCGCCCGCGTTACGACTTCGACGACCCGTCGATCGACCGCATCCTCGGGATCGACCCGACCGAGATCGACGACCCGACGGCCGACCTCACCTCCGATGTGACCCTCGCTGACGAGGTCGTCGACGACGAGCCTGACGATGACGTGCCCGGCGATGACGTGCCCGGCGACGAGACCCAGGCCGTCGGAGACGTGACCGTTCCCGAGGCGACGGCCCCCGTCGTCGTCGGGCTCGACGCGACCGCCCCCGACCTCGTCGTCCGCGCGACGGTCGACCCTGACGCCACTGCTCCGGCGATCGCTCCGCCACCTGTCGCCACGCCCCCGGCAACGCCGGTGAGGGTTGCGGTCACGATCACGGATGACGAACTGCCCGACCCGGTGTACCTCGACACGGTGATCGAGAGCGGTGGTTCGGCCAACCGTGCCGATCCCGACGACGGCCTCGTCCGGATCGGCGACCTCGATGAGGGCCTCGCTCCGACCGCACCGGCGCCGAGTGGTGGAGGCATCGACCCCCGCATGCGAGCCCGACGCATTGCCGCACGGCGTGCAGAGGGCCGCCGACGGCTCGTCATCGTCGGCATCGTCAGTGCTGTCCTCCTGGTGGCGCTCATCGCCGTGGCGGTCATCGCGTCGCCGCTGTTCGACGTCACCGACGTGCGTGTCCAGGGCAACGTGTACACCGACCCGGCCGTCGTCGGTTCGGTCGTCGACAAGGTGACCGGTGAGCCCGTCCTCCTCGTCGACACCCATGCGCTGGAGGCCGAACTCGAGGCCGACCCGTGGGTCGAATCGGCCGTCGTGGCCACGCACTTCCCGCACGGCCTGACCATCGACATCCGCGAGCGCCAACCGCTCGCCACCTACCAGGGGAGCGACCTCCAGTACCGGGTGATCGACGTGCAGGGCCGTGTGCTCGACGTGATCGCCGGTCGCCCCGTGGCCTACATGCTGATCACCGGCACCCACCCCGATGCCGCGCCCGGCCAGTACGCCGGGGCACCGTACGCGGCGGCGGGTCTCCTGGTCAGGAGCCTTCCCGCCGAGATCCGGTCGCTGACCCGCAGCATCGGGATCGAGACGAGCACCCGGACGATGAGCCTCGCCCTCACCGGGACCAGCGCACTTGGCTCCGACGCGGTGATCGACGTGCGCCTCGGCGACGACGCGGCGCTCGACGAGAAGCTCGCCCGGCTGCTCTATGTGGTCCGCTCCGGCCTGTCGGGTGTCACCGCGATCGACGTGTCGACCCCCGAGATCGGCATTGTGCGCGGATGACGACCCGTCTGAGCAGGCGTATCCCCGTTCAGGAGGGCCGCGAGGGCTACGATCTGGCCATTCGCGGTCCTCGGACGGCGACGTCCGACGGACACACGATCTCTTCCTCTCCCTGCCGAACCCTACGGAGGTACCCCTGATGGCCGGCGCTCCCCAGAACTATCTCGCGGTCATCAAGGTGATCGGTGTCGGCGGCGGCGGCGTGAACGCCGTCAACCGGATGATCGACGCCGGCCTGAAGGGTGTCGAGTTCATCGCGGTGAACACCGACGCGCAGGCTCTGCTGATGAGCGATGCCGACGTCAAGCTCGACATCGGGCGCGAGCTGACCCGCGGTCTCGGCGCCGGTAGCGATCCCGACGTCGGGCGCAATGCGGCCGAGTCGCACCGCGACGAGATCGAGGAGATGGTGAAGGGCGCCGACATGGTGTTCATCACTGCTGGCGAGGGCGGCGGCACCGGCACCGGTGCTGCACCGGTCATCGCCGAGGTGGCCCGCAGCATGGGTGCTCTCACGATCGGTGTCGTGACCCGGCCGTTCAGCTTCGAGGGCCGCCGTCGTGCGGTGCAGGCCGACTCGGGCGTGCAGCGCCTGAAGGAGAAGGTCGACACCCTCATCGTCATCCCGAACGACCGCCTGCTCACGATCTCGAACGAGAAGACCAGCGTCCTCAATGCCTTCAAGCAGGCCGACGAGGTGCTGCTCCAGGGTGTCTCGGGCATCACCAACCTGATCACGACGCCCGGCCTCATCAACACCGACTTCGCCGACGTCAAGATGATCCTCTCGAGCGCCGGCTCGGCCCTGATGGGCATCGGGCAGGCCAGCGGCGAGAGCCGTGCGGTCACCGCCGCGAAGGCCGCCATCAGCAGCCCGCTGCTCGAGGCCTCGATCGAGGGTGCACGCGGGATCCTGCTGAACATCACCGGCCCGTCGAGCATGGGCCTGTTCGAGATGAACGCCGCAGCCGAGATCGTGCACGGCGTGGCCCACCAGGACGCCAACATCATCTTCGGCACCGTGATCGACGACGAGATGGGCGACGAGGTCAAGGTCACCGTCATCGCCGCCGGCTTCGACCGCTGGGACGGCGCGGCCTCGAGCGCGTCGGCCTCGGCGAGCCGCCCGGCCGTGCGGGCCGTGCCCGACCCGAAGCCGCAGCCCACCGCACTCAAGGAACTCTTCTCCGACGAGGGTCAGGGCGACGACGACGGTGACGACGATTTCGACGTCCCGTCCTTCCTGAAGTGAGCCGGTCGTCCTGACCGACGCAGTTCGTCTGGCGGAGAACCTCGAGCGGATCCACGAACGGATCCGACTCGCCGGCGGTGTGGGCGTTCGCGTGCTGCCCGTGACCAAGACGTTCCCGGTCGAGGCGTGCGAGGCCGCGCTCGCGGCAGGGTGTACGGCGGTGGGCGAGAACTACGCCCAAGAGGTCGTCGCCAAGCTGGCCGGGCACGAGGGCCGGATCCCGGTGCACTTCATCGGTCAGCTGCAGTCGAACAAGGTGCGTCAGATCGCGCCCTTCGTCACCGTCTACGAGACCGTCGACCGGCCGTCGTTGGCCGACGAGATCGCCCGTCGTGCTCCCGGTGCGACCATCCTCGTGCAGGTCGCGGCGGGAGCCGAGCCGGGGAAGGGCGGCTGTCCACCCGACGCGGTGGGGGCACTGCTCGACCACGCGCAGTCGCTCGGCCTCGTGGTGGAGGGGCTGATGACGGTCGGGCCGACCACCGGTGGCCCGGAGGCGGCGCGACAAGGATTCCGGCAGGTGCGAGCGATGTGCACGTCACTCGGTCTCACGGTGTGCTCGATGGGTATGTCGGACGACCTCGAGGTCGCGGTGCAAGAAGGCTCGACACAGGTCCGCATCGGGAGCGCGCTCTTCGGCGCACGGCCGCCACGCTGAACGGCTGTCGCTCTGACCGTCCGCCTCTGACGACGGCCGCCGAGTAGTCTGTGCACAGGAGGTTTCCGCCGATGTCGATGTGGAAGCGAGCGATGGACTATCTCGGCCTCGGGCCGGAGGACGCCTACGACGACTACGACATGGGGCACGAGCCCGAGCGCCCGGCGCGCGGTCCGCGCCCGATGCGCGACGACGCGCAGCGCCCCGTGCGTCGCGAACCCGACACCGATCACGGTGTTCGGGCCGTGCGCACCATGCCGGCGTCCCGCGAGGCCGACGTCACCATCCGCCGCCCCGTGCCGGCCGGCGACGACAGCACTGTTCAGCCGCGCCCGATCGGGACCCGTCCGGCCGCAGCGGCCGGTGGTTCGCCCACCGTTGTCCGTCCGGTGCGGTACAACGACGTGCAGCAGATCGCCGACCGCTTCAAGCAGGGGCACGTGGTGTTGATGCACCTCGACGACAGCCCGAGCGACATCAAGCGGCGCATCCTCGACTTCGTGGCCGGCCTCTGTTACGCGCTCGGTGGCTCGATCGAGAAGGTCGCCGATTCGTCGTGGGAACTCACGCCGCGGTCGCACGTCGAACCCGGCGCCGACTGAGCATCGCCCCACCCGGGTGGGTGCCCGCGCGTAACATCCACTCATGGAAGTGACGCCGCACACCGCTCGGACCACCGCGTTCAGGATCGTGAAGAAGGGCTACGACCCTGACGAGGTCGAGTCGTTCAAGGGGCGCGTCGCCGACGCCATCGAGTCGAGCCAGGAGCACGCTGCTGCCATGGAGGCGCGGGCTCGCGCTGCGGTCGCCAAGCTCCAGGAGACCACCCAGCAGCCGGCTGCTCCGGCCGGTGACGTCGATTCGATCTCCCGCACGCTCGTGCTGGCCCAGCGCACGGCCGACGCCGCCGTCGCCGAGGCCCGCGCCGAGGCCGACCGCATCGTCGCCGAGGCCAAGGAAGAGGCCGGTCGCCTGCTCGACGCCGCACGGGCGATGTCGGCTCGCACCATCGAGGAGGCCCGCGCCGAGGCCCGTCGTGCGGCCGACGACGATCGCCGCGCGGCCGACAACGAGGTCCAGCAGCTCCTGGCACGCCGCGACTTCCTCGTCGCCGACGTCGACCAGCTCGAGCAGTTCCTCGTCGGTCAGCGTGGCCGCCTGCGCGATGCGGCGAGCGAGATCAACGCGCTCGTCGAGCGGGTGCCGGCAGGTCTGGGCGACATGCGTCGGCCGTTGTTGTCGGCGTCGGCCGACGCGCCCGTCGACACGCCGTCGGCCGCCTCCGCCACCCCGGCCTCGCGTGCGTCGGCCGTCGCCGACGACCTCGACGACCTCGAGATCGCCCCGAGCGACATCCCGACCGGCGAGATGCCTGTGGTGACGGCTCCCTCGCTCTTCGGGCCCGGCGACGACACCCAGTGACCTCGCCGTAGGCTCTGTGCCGCTGTGAGCTACCCGATCGTCCCCCCGCAACCGTCGTTCCCCGCGCTCGAGGAGGAGGTCCTCGCCTCGTGGGCGTCCGACGGCACCTTCGAGGCCTCCGTCGAGGCCCGGGCGGGCGCTGATGAGTACGTCTTCTACGACGGTCCTCCCTTCGCCAACGGACTTCCGCACTACGGGCACCTGCTCACCGGCTTCGTGAAGGACGCCGTGCCCCGGTACCGCACGATGCGCGGCCAGCAGGTCCATCGGCGCTTTGGCTGGGACTGCCACGGTCTGCCAGCCGAGGTGGTCGCCGAGAAGGAACTGGGCATCAGCGGGCACCCCGAGATCGCTCGCTTCGGCATCGACAAGTTCAACGACGCCTGCCGGACCAGCGTCCTGCGGTTCACCGACGACTGGCACCGCTACGTCGACCGCCAGGCCCGCTGGGTCGACTTCGAGAACGACTACAAGACCCTCGACACGCCCTACATGGAGAGCGTGATGTGGGCGTTCAAGACCCTGTTCGACAAGGGCTTGGTCTACGAGGGCTTCCGGGTGCTGGCCTATTGCTGGCGCTGTGAGACGCCGCTCAGCAACACCGAGACCCGCATGGACGACGTCTACCGCGACCGCCAGGACCCGGCGCTCACGGTGATGTTCGAACTCGAGTCGGGCGAGCGGATCCTCGCCTGGACGACCACACCGTGGACGCTGCCGAGCAACCTCGCGCTGGCCGTCGGCGCCGACATCGAGTACGCCGTGATGGAGTCCGACGGACACCGGTACGTGCTCGCCGAGTCGCGTCTCGCGGCCTACGAGAAGGAACTCGAGAACGCCGAGCGCGTCGGCACTCTCTCGGGCGCCGATCTGGTGGGTCGTCGGTACAAGCCGCTGTTCCCGTTCCTCGCCGACACGCCGAACGCGTTCCACGTGATCGCGGCCGACTTCGTCAGCACCGACGACGGCACCGGTGTCGTGCACATGGCACCCGGCTTCGGTGAGGACGACCAAATCGCCTGCAACTCGATCGGCATCCCCACGATCTGCCCGATGGACGAGCACGGTCGGTACACCGCCGAGATCACGCCGTGGGTCGGCGTCCACGTCTTCGACGCCAACCCCGAGGTCATCAAGGAACTGAAGTCGCGCGGTGTCGTGGTCCGTCACGACTCGTACCAGCACTCGTACCCGCACTGTTGGCGGTGCGCCGAGCCGCTCGTCTACCGGGCGATCAGCTCGTGGTTCGTGAAGGTCACCGAGTTCCGCGACCGCATGGTCGACCTCAACCAGCAGATCCGCTGGGTGCCCGAGCACATCAAGGAGGGCAGCTTCGGCAAGTGGATCGCCAACGCCCGCGACTGGAGCATCAGCCGCAACCGCTTCTGGGGCTCACCGATCCCGGTCTGGAAGAGCGACAACCCCGACTTCCCGCGCGTCGACGTCTACGGCAGCATCGCCGACCTCGAGCGCGACTTCGGCGTGACCGTGACCGACCTCCACCGACCCCACGTCGACGACCTCGTGCGCCCGAACCCCGACGATCCGTCGGGTCGGTCGATGATGCGTCGCGTGCCGGAGGTGCTCGACTGCTGGTTCGAGAGCGGCTCGATGCCCTTCGCCCAGGTCCACTACCCGTTCGAGAACCGTGAGTGGTTCGAGAGCCATTACCCGGGTGACTTCATCGTCGAGTACATCGGCCAGACCCGCGGTTGGTTCTACACGCTGCACGTGCTGGCCACGGCCCTGTTCGACCGCCCGTCGTTCCTGACCTGCGTGAGCCACGGCATCGTCCTCGGCAACGACGGCCAGAAGATGTCGAAGAGCCTTCGCAACTACCCCGACCCGATGATGGTGTTCGACACCTACGGGTCCGATGCGATGCGCTGGTACCTGCTGAGCTCGCCGATCCTGCGCGGCACCGACCTCGTGGTCACCGAGGACGGCATCCGTGACACGGTGCGACAGGTCATCCTCCCCATCTGGAACACGTGGTACTTCCTGTCGATGTACGCCACTGCGGCAGGGACGACCGGAACCTTCCGTACCGAGAGCACCGATGTGCTCGACCGGTACGTCCTCGCCAAGACCCACGACCTCATCGAGCAGGTCACCCGTTCGATGGACGAGTACGACCTGTTCGACGCGTGTGGATCGGTGCGGTCGTTCCTCGACGCGCTCACCAACTGGTACGTCCGTCGCAGCCGAGACCGCTTCTGGAGCGGCGACCAGGACGCCATCGACACGCTCCACACGGTGCTCGTGCTGCTCACCCGCACGTTGGCGCCGTTGCTGCCGCTCGTCACCGAGCAGGTGCACCGGGGCCTGACCGGCGAGCGCAGTGTGCACCTCGCCGAGTGGCCCGACGCTGCGTCGGTCCCGTCTGATGCCGCCCTCGTCGAGTCGATGGACCTCGTCCGCGACGTCTGCAACGCAGCACTGCGCCTGCGCAAGGCGCACCAGCGCCGTGTGCGACTGCCGCTCGCGTCGCTGTCGGTCGCGGTCGAGGGCGCCGACCGCCTTGCGCCGTTCCGTGCCCTGATCGCCGACGAGGTCAACGTCAAGGACGTCGTCCTGCGTACCGACGTCGCGAGTGTCGCGGCGTTCGACCTGCAGGTCGTTCCGGCCGCTCTCGGCCCGCGCCTCGGAGGGACGACTCAGCAGGTCATCAAGGCCGTGAAGTCGGGTGACTGGCAGCGGACCGACGACGGTGTCGTGGCCGGTGGCATCGCCCTCCACGAGGGTGAGTTCACGCTCCGGCTCACGGTGCAGGGCGATGCGGCGGCGACGCCGCTCTCGTCGGCCGACGGTGTGGTGCTGCTCGACACCGTGGTGAGCCCCGAACTCGAGGCCGAGGGCGTGACCCGCGACCTCATCCGGCTGGTCCAGCAGGCCCGACGCGGTGCCGGGCTGGCGGTGAGCGACCGGATCGACCTCCGGCTCGGCGTTCCCGAGTCGGTACGGCGCCAGGTCGTGGCCTTCCAGTCGCTGCTCACCGATGCCACGTTGGCGTTGTCGGTGTCGTGGGAGGCCGGTGAACCCACCGCCGAACTCGACGGAGAGCCTGTGCACGTGGGCGTCACTCGCCGCGACGCATGATCCGTTCGGTCGCCGACGGACTGGCGACCGACCTCGACGTGCGGGTCCAGCCGGGCGCGAGCCGTCCTGGGTTGGTGGCCGACAGTGGGGGAGGCCTACGCGTCCGGCTCTCCAGCCCGCCCGTCGACGGACGTGCCAACGACGAGTTGGTCGCGGTCGTGGCATCGGCACTCGGTCTGCGACCACGGGAGATCACCCTCGTCCGCGGGCACACGGGCCGGTCGAAGACCCTCCGGATCGAGCGGCCCGAGGCCGAGTTGCGCACACTGCTCGCGCCGTGGATCGGCCAGAACGAGGGGTGACGCCGCTAGCATCCGCCGGAATCCGCCGGGATCGGCGGGATCCGGACCGAGACGAAGGACGGGACGAGATGGCGACGACGAAGAAGGCTGCCCCTGCGAAGAAGGCGGCACCGGCCAAGAAGGCTGCTGCGCCCGCGAAGAAGGCTGGTGCGACCGCGAAGAAGGCCGCTGCGCCCGCGAAGAAGGCGCCACCGACCAAGAAGGCCGCTGCGCCCGCGAAGAAGGCAGCGCCGGCGAAGAAGGCTGTGGCCCCGGTGAAGAAGGTGGCCGCTCCTGCGAAGAAGGCGGCACCGGCCAAGAAGGCCGCTGTACCCGCGAAGAAGGCGGCACCGGCCAAGAAGGCGGCTGCGCCGGCGAAGAAAGCGGCTGCTCCCGTCAAGAAGGTTGCTGCGGCCCCGGTGAAGAAGGCTGCTGCTCCCACGAAGGCAGCAGCGCCGACCGCGGCGCAGAAGAAGGCTGCCGAGGCTGCTCGCCTCGCAGCGAAGAAGGCCGCCGAGGCCAAGAAGGCGGCCGAGAAGAAGGCGGCGGAGGCCAAGAAGGCAGCCGACAAGAAGGCTGCCGAAGCCAAGAAGAAGGCGGCAGAGGCCAAGAAGGCCGCCGAGAAGAAGGCCGCGGAGGCCAAGAAGGCGGCCGAGAAGAAGGCGGCGGAGGCCAAGAAGGCGGCGGAGATCAAGGCGGCCGAGAAGAAGGCGGCCGACGAGCGCAAGGCCGCCGAGAAGAAGGCCGCCGACGAGCGCAAGGCCGAGGAGAAGCGGCTCGCTGCCGAGGCCAAGGCTGCCGAGAAGAAGGCCAAGGAAGAGGCCGAGGCGCTGGCGCGCAAGAAGGCCGGTCCGCCCAAGCCCGTCGTGAAGGGCTACACCAAAGATGGTCTCGCCTATACCAAGGACTTCGACGCCAAGTTCGTCACCACCATGCGCGAGCTGTTGCTCGCCGAGCGCGCCTTCCACGCCGGGACGGCCGACCACCTCGAGGACGAGGCCCACCATCTGGTGGAGGAGTCGGAGATGGGTGACGTCAAGTTCGACGACGAGGGTGGCGAGGGCGACACGATGGTCGTCGAGCGTGAACGCGACCTCGCGTTGAGCGCCGAGAATCGCCAGACCGTGGCCGAGATCGATGCCGCTCTGGCCCGGATGAAGGACGGCACCTTCGGGTACTCCGTCGAGTCGGGCCAGCCGATCCCTCGTGAGCGCCTCGAGGCTCGGCCGTGGGCGACGCTGTTGGTCTCCGAGAAGGTCGGCGGGCTGGGCCGTCGATGAGTGACGAGGGCGTCGGCCTGGGTCGACGCCGTCGGCCACTGGTCACCGCGCTGGCGGTGGCGTCATCGGTGTTGGTCCTCGACCAGATCACCAAGCATCTCGCCGTGTCCCGATTGGCCGACGGAGACGTCGTCCATGTCGTGTGGACCCTCCAGTGGAACTTGGCCTTCAACTCGGGCATGGCGTTCTCCCAGGCCGGAGGTCTGGGTCCGATCATCGGTCTCGCCGCATTGGTGGTGGCCGCAGTGGTCGTCTCGATGGCGCGCCGTGCTCCCGACACCTGGACGGCTGTCGCCGCCGGACTCGTCGTGGGCGGTGCACTCGGCAACGTGGTCGACCGCCTGTTCCGCGGCGATGCCTGGATGCGGGGCGCTGTCATCGACTTCATCGATTTCCAGTGGTTCCCGATCTTCAACGTGGCCGACATCGGTGTCGACGTCGGAGCCGCTCTGTTCATCCTGTGGTCGATGACCCGGGGCAGGAGGAGGACGACCGATGTCGTCTGAGTTGTTGAGCGAGACCATCCCGGCCGCCCTCGCCGGCGAGCGTCTCGACCGCGTGGTGGCCCTCGTCGTCGGGTGCAGCCGCAGCGAGGCCACCGGCCTGGTCGCATGCGGTGCCGTCACCGTCGACGGCGAGACGGCGGCGACCGGCAAGCTCCGCCTGCACGAGGGACAGGTCGTGGTGGTCGATCCGACCAGACTCCCCGAGCCCGTCGGGCCGCAGCCCGACCCCAGCGTGGTCGTCGCCGTGGTCCACGAGGACGACGACATCGTGGTGATCGACAAGCCGGCCGGGCTCGTCGTCCATCCCGGCGCGGGCAACGACGATGGAACCCTCGTCAACGGACTCCTCGCTCGGTACCCGGGCATCGCCGAGATCGGTGAGCAGCACCGGCCCGGCATCGTGCATCGCCTCGACGTCGGGACCTCGGGTCTACTCGTGGTCGCCCGGAGCGAGCGCGCCTATGTCGCACTGACCGCTGCCATGGCGTCGCATTCGGTCGGTCGCGTGTACCAGACCCTCGTGTGGGGGCACCCCGCCAATCCGATCGGCCTGATCGACGCGCCCATCGGGCGCGACCACCGCGACCCGATGAAGATGGCCGTCGTCGTCGACGGCAAGGCAGCCCGCACGCGCTACCGCGTCGAGCACGAGTACCGCACGCCCACAGAGGTCGCCTTCCTCGAGTGCCGACTCGAGACGGGTCGCACACATCAGATCCGTGTGCATCTCGCAGCGATCGGTCACCCCGTCGTCGGCGATGCGGCGTACGGCGGCGTGCGCTCCGGGGTCGAATCGCCGCGTCCGTTCCTCCACGCGGCCGCGCTCGAACTCACACATCCGGTGACGGGTGAGGAGCTCACGTTCACGTCGCCCATGCCGTCCGACCTCGTCGAGGTCATGGCAGGTCTCGGCGACTGAGGCCGTTCGGCTGATGCGGTCGGCGGAGCCGGTCAGCCGAGGGCGGGCCAGCCGCCCGATCCGCTCGCCGCGTCGGCGACGGACTGCAGCGTGAACCCGTCCATCAGGGCCTTCATCTGTTCGCCGGCCAGTTGCCAGATGGCGAGCAGGACGCACTGACCCTCGTGGTCGCACGCCCCGTCCTTGTGGGGCTCACCGAAGTCGCCGAGGCTGATCGGGCCGTCGACGGCGCTGAGGATCTCGCTGATGCGGATCTCGGCCGCGGGCCGGGCGAGCACATAGCCACCACCCACACCGCGCTTGGAGCGCACGAGACCAGCGCCCTTCAGAGCGAGCAGGATCTGCTCGAGGTAGGGCTGAGGGATCGCCGTGCGTTCGGCGATGTCGCGCACCGAGGTCGGACCAGTCGCAGGTGCTGCGGCCGAGGTGTGCAGCGCCAACGACAACAGGGCCCGACAGGCATAGTCACCCTTGCTCGACACGCGCACCTTCCCATCGTAGGCGAGAGGAAGTGGCGCGCGTGGGGTACGGAGTGGTGGACTGCATGATCGTGCCGCCCGACCCCGTGCTCCCTGCGTATGCCGGAGCGAACGTGCGCGGCATCGTGCCGGCGCTGCTCGCTCCGGGTCGTGAGCGTCACCCGCGCCCGAACTGGATGCCCGAGTCGGCGTGGAGCGCACCGGCCGTGGTGCTGCTCGTCATCGACGGGCTCGGATGGGAGCAACTGCGTGAGCGGAGTGCTCTCGCCCCGAACCTGGCGGCCCTCGCCGGTGGCCCGATCACGACGGTCGCACCGTCGACGACCGCCACGGCCCTGACCTCGATCACCACCGGTCTGACGCCGGGCGAGCACGGACTCGTGGGGTACCGGGTCGAGATCGCCGGTGAGGTCGTCAACCTCCTGCGGTGGGCGTCGTCGCACGGTGACGTCCGTCGTTCGGTCGAACCGGCCGCGACCCAGCCGTTCGCGCCGTTCCTCGGCGACTCGCCGCCGGTCGTCAGCCGCGCCGACCTCGAGGGAACCGCCTTCACCGAGGCTCACCTGCGTGGGGCCCGACAGCGAGGGTGGCGCCTGGCATCGGGCCTGCCGGTGATCGTGTCGGGCCTCGTCGCGGCCGGTGAGCGGTTCGTCTACGCCTACTACGACGGGATCGACAAGGTCGCCCACGAGCGTGGCTTCGGCGAGCACTACGACGCCGAGCTCGTCACCGTCGACCGCATGGTGGGCGATCTGATCGACCGCCTCCCTGCGGGGACGGCCGTGCTGGTGACGGCCGACCACGGGCAGGTCGACGTCGGCGAGCGCATCGTCGATCCGCACCCCGACCTGTTGCGGATGGCGCGGCAGCAGAGCGGCGAGGGCCGATTCCGCTGGCTCCACGCCAAGCCCGGAGCAGCCGCCGAACTGTTGGTGGCTGCCCGCGAGCACCACGGCGCGCAGGCCTGGGTGCATTCACGCGACGAACTGATCGCCGCCGGGTGGTTCGGGCCCGTGGTCAGTCCGCCCGTCGCAGCGCGCTACGGCGACGTGGCCCTCGTGCCGTACGCGCCGGTGAGCTTCCACGACCCTGCCGACAGCGGTCCGTTCGCGCTGGTGTGCCGCCACGGCTCGCTGACGTCGGCCGAGATGCTCGTGCCCCTACTCTGCGCCGTGTCCTGACGCGTCCCCCACAGGAGAGTTGACCCGAATGTCCCTCGAACCGACCAGCCCCAGCGACGAGACCCCGGAGGTTCCGCACGAGACCGTCACCGAGCCGGCCAAGGTGATGCGCATCGGCTCGATGGTCAAGCAACTCCTCGAGGAGGTGCGCAACAGCCCGCTCGACGAGGCGAGCCGCGAGCGCCTGGCCGAGATCTACGAGCGGTCGGTGGCCGAGGTGGCCGAAGCCCTGTCACCCGACCTGCAGGACGAGCTCCGCATGCTCGCCCTCCCGTTCAAGGACGGCGAGGTGCCCTCGGAGAGCGAGCTGCGCATCGCCAAGGCTCAACTGGTGGGCTGGCTCGAGGGTCTCTTCCACGGGATCCAGGCGACCCTCTTCGCCCAGCAACTGGCGGCCCGGCAGCAGCTCGAACAGATGCGCCAGCTCCCGCCCGGGATGATGCCCGGCCCGGGCGGCGGCCCGGTGGTGGAAGCAGGGGAGCGCCCCGGCACGTACCTGTAGGTGGCCGACCGCCTCCAGTGGCGCCCGGCCGACGGTCGGTCGCCCGCTGCGGCCAATTCGGTGTGAGCCGCCGGTCGGTCACGGTGTGAGCGGGAGGGGATCGCGGCTAAGTTCGTCGAACCACATCGGTGTCATTCCCGACCCGGTGTGATCGACCAAGGATGGGGCCGGGGGCCCGGGAAGGGAGGCGTGGACATGGGCGATTCGTTCACCCACCTCCACGTCCACACGGAGTTCTCGATGCTCGACGGTGCGGCCCGTCTCGACGAGCTCGTCGCCAAGGCAGCGCAGGACGGTCAGCCCGCCCTCGGGATCACCGACCACGGCAACATGTACGGCGTCCTCGAGTTCTACAAGGAGTGCCGCAAGCAGGGTGTCAAGCCGGTCATCGGCACCGAGGCCTACATGGCCTACGACTCGCGCTCTGAGCGGCCGGCCCGCCGTGGGCGCGTCGACGACTCGGGCGGCGACACCGAGGGCGGCAAGAAGCTCTACTACCACCTCACCTTGCTCGCCGAGACCGATCAGGGCTACCGCAACCTGATCCAGCTCGCCAGCCTCGCCTTCCTCGAGGGCTACTACTACAAGCCGCGGATGGACTGGGAGCTGCTCGAGAAGTACCACGACGGACTCATCGCCACGACGGGCTGCCTCGGCGGTCACGTTCTGCAGGCGCTCCTGATGGGCGACGAGAAGGGTGCCCTCGAGAAGGCCGGTCGTCTGCAGGAGATCTTCGGGCGCGACAACCTGTTCGTCGAACTCCAGGACCACGGTCTGGCGGCTCAGCGCGACACCAACCCGCGCCTCGTCGAACTGGCTCGCAAGATCAACGCGCCGATCATCGGGACCAACGACTCGCACTACGTCCACCGCGACGACCACGAGTCGCACGACGCGCTCTTGTGCGTCCAGACCGGGGCGATGCTCAGCGACCCCAAGCGCTTCAAGTTCGAGGGGCAGGAGCACTACCTCAAGTCGTCGGCCGAGATGCGGTATCTGTTCCGCGACCTGCCCGAGGCGTGCGACAACACGCTCTGGATCGCCGAGCGGGCCGACGTCAACATCGAGTTCGGCAAGCCGCTACTCCCGAACTTCCCGATCCCTGAGGGGTTCGCCGACGACGCCGCCTTCCTCGACCACCTGGCGTGGGAGGGGGCGAGAATGCGGTGGGGCGAGACCCTCCCAGCGAGCGTCGTCGAACGGGTGGCCTACGAGTTGCAGGTCATCAAGAACATGGGGTTCGCCTCGTACTTCCTGATCGTCTGGGACCTCATCAAGCACGCCAAGGACTCCGGCATCCGTGTCGGGCCCGGCCGTGGCTCGGCGGCCGGTTGCGCCGTGGCCTACTGCCTGCGGATCACCGAACTCGACCCGATCAAGTACGACCTGCTGTTCGAGCGCTTCCTCAACCCGAGCCGCATCTCGATGCCCGACATCGACATGGACTACGACTCCCGTTACCGCGACGAGATGATCCGCTACGCGGCCGAGCGGTACGGACGCGACCACGTCGCCCAGATCATCACCTTCGGCACGATCAAGGCGCGCAACGCCGCCCGCGACGCGGCCCGTGTCCTCGGGTACCCGTACGGCGTCGGCGACAAGATCGCCAAGGCGATGCCACCGTTGGTGATGGGCCGTGACACCCCGCTGCGGTACTGCTTCGAGGAGAACCCCAAGTACGTCGACGGCTACAAGGCCGCGGCCTCGCTGCGCGAGATGTACGCCGCCGACCCCGACGTCCAGCGCGTCGTCGACGTGGCGCGAGGGCTCGAGGGGCTCAAGCGCAGCGACGGCATCCACGCTGCAGCCGTGGTGATCACCAAAGATCCGCTGACCTCGTACCTGCCGATCCAGCGCAAGCCCGAGTCGGGTCAAGACCCTGCCGATGCGCCGGTCGTCACCCAGTACGAGATGCACGGTGTCGAGGAACTCGGCCTGCTGAAGATGGACTTCCTCGGTCTGCGCAACCTCGACGTCATCACCGACACCGTCGAGATGGTGCGCGCCACCAAGGACCCGACCTTCGACATCGACTCGGTCTCGCTCGACGAGCCACGCGTCTACGACCTGCTCTCCCGGGGCGACACGATGGGCGTGTTCCAGCTCGAGTCACCGCCGATGCGGGCTCTGCTGCGGGCCATGCAGCCGACCACGTTCGAGGACGTCTCGGCCGTGCTGGCGCTCTACCGGCCGGGTCCGATGAGCGTCAACATGCACTACGACTACGCCGACCGCAAGAACGGTCGGCAGGCGGTCGAGTACTTCCACCCCGACGCGCAGGAGGTCCTCGGCGACACGTACGGCCTGATGATCTATCAGGAGAGCGTGATGCGCGTGGCGCAGAAGTTCGCCGGCTACTCGCTCGCCGAGGCCGACAACCTCCGCAAGGCCATGGGCAAGAAGGTCCGCGAGGTCATGGCCAAGGAACGTGTCGGTTTCGAGACCGGTTGCGAGCGCAGCGGCTACGACAAGGCACTCGGCAAGCAACTCTTCGACGTCATCGAGAAGTTCGCCGACTACGCGTTCAACAAGAGCCACACGTTCGGGTACGGCCTGATCACCTACCAGACCGCGTACCTGAAGGCGTTCCACCCGGTCGAGTACATGGCCTGCCTGCTCACGAGCGTCAAGAGCAACCTCGAGAAGGCCGCTGTCTATCTCAGCGACGCCCGAGCGATGTCGGTCAAGGTGCTGACCCCCGACGTCAACCGCTCGGTGATGGACTTCGCGGCGCTCTCGCCGTCGCAGGTTCCCGCCGACGTCGACCTGCCGCGGGGGAGTCCGGGCGCGATCACCTTCGGTCTCTCGGCGGTCCGCAACGTGGGTGAGGGCCTCGTCGAGCAGTTGCTGCGCGAACGCGACACCTCCGGCCCGTTCACGTCGTTCCACGACTTCGTCGAGCGGGTCCCCGAACCGGTGCTCAACAAGCGCACCGTCGAGTCGCTCATCAAGGCCGGCGCCTTCGACGGTCTCGGGCACCCGCGCAAGGGTCTGCTGATGGTCTTCGAGGAGATCATCGACACCACGGTCGCCCGGCGTCGCGAGCGCGACCAGGGCGTGATGAGCCTCTTCGGCGATTTCGACGCCCCCGACGGGATCGGCGGGTTCGACGCTCGCATCCCGGTGCCCGAGATCGAGTTCGACAAGTCCGAGCGACTCAAGTTCGAGAAGGAGATGCTCGGTCTGTACGTCAGCGACCACCCGTTGCTCGGCGTCGAGGCCGCACTGCGCCGCAAGGTCGACTGCAGCATCGCCGACGTGCCCGAACGCGAGGACGGCAGCACCTTCGTGATCGGCGGCCTGATCACCAACCTGTCGCGCAAGTTCACCAAGAAGGGCGACCAGATGGCCGTGTTCGTCCTCGAGGACCTCGACGCCTCGATGGAGATCACGGTCTTTCCTCGGGTCCTGATCGACCAGGGTTCCAAGCTCGTCGACGACGCGATCGTCACGGTCAAGGGCCGCCTCGACAAGCGCGACGAGACCCGGGTCAGCTTCATGGCCCAGGACATCCAGGTCATCGAGGGGCTCGACACGGCCAGCGGTGCGCCGCTGCACCTGCGGGTGCCGGCCACGTCGCTCAACGAGGTCCGGATCAGCCAGATCAAGAAGGTCCTGAGCGCCCATCCCGGCGCCTCGCCCGTGCTGTTGCACATCGGCGGCGGAAAGGTCCTGCGCCTCTCCGAGGAGTTCCGGGTCGATCTCGACCGGGTGGTGGGCGACCTGCGTCTGCTGCTCGGACACGACGCCGTGATCCTCTGATCCGTGGCTCGCGACGCCGTGTGACGGTGGTCGTTCGGGGCGCGAAGTGGGTCGCGTCGGCAGGAAATCGCCCGTTCCGGTGGCAGAATGGGAGGCCGTAGGACCGTGTCCGGCGCCGCAGCCGGGGCCGGAGCAGGACCGACAGGAGCGAGAGAGGGCGATGGCACTCCAGGTGGACACCAGGGATTGCGCGGCGCTCACCGACGCCGATCTGGACGAGATGGCGTCGATGGGTGGTGCGTTCGACATCGGCGCGCTGTCCAAGGCCAAGGAGGACTGGGTCCTCAGCACGACCTGCCGCATCGAGGGCAAGCTCCACGGGTTCGCGTTCTCGACGCTCGAGCGCATCGGCGGAACGCCCTGCGTGCTGCTCGGTGTGATGAGCGTCCGTCGGTCGTCCAAGCGCGATCAGGTTCTCAAGGGTCTGATGGGCGAGGCCTACCACCGTGCGCTGATGGCGTTCCCCGACGAGGACGTCGTGGTCGGGACCCGGGTCGTGGCGGCCGATGGCCTCGAGGCCATCAAGCAGGTCGACGAGATGATTCCGCGTCCGGCACATCGTGCTGTCGGTGAGGAGCGGGCCTGGGGTCGCCGTCTCGCCAAGCGGTTCGGTGTCGACAGCGGTTACGACGAGCAGACCTTCATCGTCAAGGCCGGCGGAACGTCGGGGTTCATCGACCACGAGTCGAGCAAGCCCGAGAAGATCAAGCCCGAGGTGTCGGCGATGTTCGCCACCCTCGACACCCGCAAGGGTGGCGTGTTGATCACGCACGGCTGGGTCATGGCCGAGGATCTCGTCTCGCTGGGTGCCCGCTGAGCACTCCTGCCGGATCGTCGCTCGCGGCGCTCCTGCGTCGTCGGCGGATGACCCGACGGTTCGTGCCGGGTGCGCTCGATTCTGCGGCCGAGGCCGAACTCGTCGGTCTCCTCGACCTCGCCCGTCGGGCCCCTTCGGCGGGGTACTCGCAAGGCGTCCACTTCCTGCTGCTCACGGGTGCCGACCTGGCCGCGTTCTGGCAACGCAGCGGAGCCGGTGATTGGTTCGCCCGGACCCAACCCGGGGTTCTCGGGGCCTCCGCCCTGGTGATCCCGCTGGCCGACGAGCAGGCCTACACGAGTCGGTACGCCGAGTCCGACAAGGCCGGTCACGGTCTCGAGGACGCCGCCAACTGGCCGGTGCCGTTCTGGCTGACCGATGCGGCGATGGCGACGCAGAACCTTCTGCTCCTCGCTGAGGAGGCCGGTTGGGGAGCGTTGTACTTCGGCCTGTTCGCCGAGTCGGCCGGCGCCGTTCGCGAGCTCGGGGTCCCGGCGCGAGTCGTGCCGCTCGGAGCGGTCGCACTCGGTCGGCGGGCCGACGACGACGTCCCGTCCGGTTCGGCCACGACGCGTGCGCGTCGTCCGGTCGACGAAGTGGTGCACCTCCAGCGTTGGTGACGGGTCGCTCGGCTGCGGCTGGGCGGGTGGGCGCGGGTTAGGTTGCAGACATGACGACCCAGATCCCCATCGTCGACTACCTGCAGCTCGGCGAGTCCCCGACCCTGACGACGCACGAGTGCACATCGTGCGGCGCCCGCTACTTCGACCGTCGCAATGCCTGCGCCGGATGCAGCGGAACCTCGTTCGGCCAGGCCTCCCTGCCCACCGAGGGCGTCGTCAAGGCCTTCAGCATCGTGACCTTCGCCGCTCCGGGCGTGCCCGTGCCGTTCGTGGCCGCCGTGGTCGACTGCGGTGGAACGAGCGTCCGTGGCAACGTCATCGGCTGCGAGCCGTCGCCCGACGCCGTCACGCTCGGGATGCGGGTCCGCCTCGCCACCTACTCGCTCGGCACCGACGACAACGGCGTCGAGGCCATCGGCTTCGGCTTCGAGCCGGCCGCCTGACCCGTCGATCACCCCGACGACGTCCTTTTCGACCACTCAGACCCTTCGACACCCGATCACCACGGAGACCACGACATGAGCGACGACATCTGGATCCTCGGCATCACGATGACCAAGTTCGGCAAGCACCCCGACAAGGACACCGTCGACCTCGCGGCCGAGGCCGCGATGGGCGCGCTGGCCGATGGTGGGGTGTCGATGAAGGAGATGGGCATCCTCGCCGCTGGCTGTCTGATGCAGTCGAACGCCGGGATCGGTCAGCAGCTCCAGAAGCAGATCGGCCAGACCGGCATCCCCGTCTACAACGTGGCGAACGCCTGCGCCACCGGCGCCACCGCCCTGCGCACGGCGATCATGGCCGTGAAGTCGGGGGAGTGCGACATGGGTCTCGCGGTCGGCGTCGAGAAGCTCGCCGGTGCGGGCCTTCTCGGTGCGGGCGGGACGCCCAAGGGCGACAAGAAGGAGTGGGCCCCCTCGGGTCGGTACGGTGCCGTCACCAACACCGACGGTCGCATCGGTGCCGCGGCGATGCCGGCCGTCTTCGCTCAGGTCGGGATGGAGTACGGACACAAGTACGGCGGCACCAGCTTCGAGCTGTTCGCCAAGATCGCCGAGAAGAACCACGCCCACAGCACGCTCAACCCGCTGGCGGCCTACACGAAGCGGATGACGCTCGAGGAGATCATGAACGACGTCATGATCGCCTACCCGAACACGCGCTCGATGTGCTCGGCGAACTGCGACGGCGCCGCAGCGGCGGTCGTGGTGAGCGACGCCAAGCTCAAGACCCTCTCGCTCGAGCAGCAGCGCCGTGCGGTGAAGATCAAGGCGTCGGTGCTGACCACCGACCCGTACGAGGAGGGCTGCCAGGTCCTCCCCAACGTCAACACCCTCACCCGTAACGCTGCTCGGATCGCCTACGAGAAGGCGGGCGTCGGTCCCCAGGATCTCGACCTGGTCGAGCTCCACGATTGCTTCGCCACGGCCGAACTCGTGCACTACGACAACCTGATGCTCTGCGAGGAGGGCGGCGCGGCCGACTTCTTCATGTCGGGTGCCACGTGGCGCGACGGCTCGACCCCGGTCAACGTCTCGGGTGGACTCGAGAGCAAGGGCCACCCGATCGCGGCCACGGGCATCGCCAACATCTGGGAGGTCTGCCACCACCTGCGTGGCGAGGCCGGCGACCGTCAGATCGAGGGCGCCAAGCTCGGCATGGCCCACGTGATCGGCCTCGGCTCGGCCTGCGGTCTGCACATCCTCGAGAAGTCGGCATTCTGATCCCGCTGCCCCTCCGCTGACGGAAGGGCACCCTGACCGGCGCGGCCTGCGTCGGCCGATGTGCGCGTCGGCTCAGGCGCCCATCGCGTGGTAGCCGCCGTCGACATGGACGACCTCGCCCGTGGTGGCGGGGAACCAGTCGCTGAGCAGGGCCACGCAGGCCTTGGCCACCGGGGCCGAGTCGGTGACGTCCCAGCCGAGCGGGGCGCGGTCGTCCCAGATGTCCTCGAACTTCTTGAAGCCAGGAATGCTCTTGGCCGCCATCGTCTTGATCGGGCCGGCGGCGACGAGGTTGCTGCGGATCCCCTTCGGGCCGAGCTCCTTGGCGAGATAGCGGCTGACGCTCTCGAGGGCGCTCTTGGCGACGCCCATCCAGTTGTACGCCGGCCAGGCGACGGTGTTGTCGAAGTCGAGGCCGACGAACGAACCTCCCTCGCTCATCAGCGGCACGAAGGCATCGGCCAGGGCCTTCAGCGAGTAGGCGCTGATGTGCAACGCGACCGAGACGTCGGACCACTGTGGGGCCATGAAGTCGTCGCCGAGGCAGGCCTCGGGGGCGAACCCGATGCTGTGCAGCACGCCGTCGACGCGTCCCCACTTGGAGGCCAGTGCCTCGCGGACCGACACGAGGTGGTCGGCGTTGGTGACGTCGAGTTCGAAGACGTCGACCGGCGTCGCCAACTTGCGGGCGGTGCGCTCGGTGAGGCTCATGGCTCGCCCTGCGCCCGTGAGGACGATGTCGGCACCTTCCTCCTGCGCCATCCGCGCCACGCCGTAGGCGAGCGAGGCGTCGGTGAGGACGCCGGTGATCACGATCTTCTTGCCGTCGAGCAGGCCCATGCGGGTGATGGTAACCGGCTTCGGGCTGCGGGGGTGGGTGTGTCAGGCTGGCCCGATGCGCATCGGCATTCTCGGAGGCACTGGCCCGGCGGGTTCGGCCCTCGCGGCCCGTCTGGCATCGGTCGGTTACGACGCGGTCATCGGCTCGCGGTCGAAGTACCGCGCGATGGAGGCCCGTGACGTCCAGGTCGAGAAGTGGCCCGACCTGGCCCCACGCCTCGCCTACGGCGACAACGCAGCGGCAGCCGATTGTGACGTGGTGGTGATTGCCACACCGTGGGATTCGGCCGCCACGACCGTGCGCGAGAACGAAGACGCCCTCCGCGGCAAGATCGTGGTCAGCATGGCCAACGCCCTGGTGCGTGTCGGACACGAGTTCCAACCCTTGGTGCCCCCGCGTGGCAGCGTGGCCGCGCACGTGCAGGCCGCGGTTCCCGACTGTCGGGTGGTCGCCGCGTTCCACCACCTCCCGGCCACGGAGCTCGGTCACATCGGTGAGCCGATCGACAGCGACGTGCTGATCTGCGGCGACGATGCCGAGGCCGTACGGACGATCAGCGAGATGGTCAGCCGGATCCCGGGGTGTCGGCCGCTCGATGCCGGCGAGTTGTCGAACGCCACCGCGATCGAGGCGTTCACCGCTGTGCTCCTGCAACTCAACGTGCGCTACAAGACCCGCGTGGCGCCGAAGCTGACGGGTATCACCCGCGATCCTCGGACTCCCGTGCAGCCGCAGGCCTGAGCCTGCCGATAGGGTCGCACCCGTGACGATGCGCCTCTACGACACGGCCCGGCGTGCAGTGGTCCCCTTCGAGCCCGGACCCGAGGTGCTGATGTACACGTGCGGCATCACGCCGTACGACGCCACGCATCTCGGCCATGCGGCGACGTTCATCACCTACGACGTCCTGCAGCGTCGCCTGATCGATCACGGGCACACCGTGAAGTGCGTGCGCAACGTGACCGACGTCGACGATCCGCTGTTCGCCAAGGCCCGCGAACTCGGCGTGCACTACCTCGACCTGGCAGCGGGGGAGGAGGCGCGCTTCGAGCGCGACATGGAGGCCCTCAACGCCCTCCCGGTCCACAGCACGCCCCGAGCGTCGTCGGCCATCGCCGACATCCGTGGGTTCATCGGACTCGTCCTCGAGCGGGGCTTCGCCTACGAGGCGGGTGGCAGCGTGTACTTCGACGTGTCGAAGTTCCCGTCGTTCGGTTCGGTGAGCAACTACTCGCACGAGCAGATGATCGAGTTCGCCAAGGAGCGCGGCGGCAACGTCGACGACCCGAACAAGCGCCATCCGCTCGACTTCGTGCTCTGGCACCCCTCGGCACCCGACGAACCGGCCTGGGACACGATGTGGGGTGCGGGTCGGCCGGGTTGGCACATCGAGTGCAGCGCCCTCGCCCTGCGCGAGCTCGGGACGACCATCGACCTCCACGGTGGTGGCAGCGACCTGATCTTCCCGCACCACGAGTGCGAACGGGCCCAGAGCGAGGCGGCGACAGGTGAGCCGTTCGTGCGTCACTGGATGCACGTGGCCATGGTGTTCATGGACGGCCACAAGATGTCGAAGAGCCTCGGGAACCTCGTGTTCGTCGACGCCCTGCGCCGTGACTGGGATCCTCGGGCGATCCGCCTCGCGATCATCGAGCACCACTACCGCCACGAGTGGGAGTGGGAGTCGACCCTGATGCCGCGCAACGCCGCCCGTCTCGAGGCCTGGGCCGCAGGAGGCCACGGTGAGTCGGGTGTGGTCGACGAGGTGAGGGCGGCGCTCGACGACGACCTCGACACTCCCGGTGCGTTGGCGGCGATCGATGCCGCTGCTGCGAAGGGCCTCGGCGTCCACGACGCGGCGGCCCTGCTCGGCGTCGTGCTCTGACACCCCGCTCGGGTCACCTGCGGTCGGGGAGCGAACTATGCTCCCGCGCATGAGGAAGGCCCGGTGAAGGCCGAGGGAGCGGGAGCCGCGCAGCGTCGCGTGCGCCGGATCGTCCGACCCGTCGCCACGCGCCTCTGGGACTTCGACCTCGAGGGTTTCGACCGCCTGCCCGAGACCGGACCAGCGATCCTCGCCCCGAACCACGTGAGCTTCCTCGACTCTGCGTTCGTGATGCTGCACGTGCCCCGCAACATCTCCTTCGTCGGCAAGGCCGAGTACATGGACTCGTGGAAGACCCGCTTCCTGTTCCCGATGATGGGCATGATCCCGATCGATCGCAGCGGTGGCGACAAGAGTCAGGCAGCGCTCGACACGGCCGAGTCGGTGCTCCGCAGGGGCGAGTTGTTCGGCATCTTCCCCGAGGGTACGCGGAGTCGCGACGGTGTGCTGCACAAGGGTCGAACCGGCGCTGCACGGCTCGCGCTGAAGGTCGGGTGCCCGATCTTCCCCGTCGGCGTGGTCGGAACCCGCGAGATCCAGCCGCCCGATGCGGCCGCACCCCGACTCTTCAAGGAGTGTGCGATCCGGATCGGCCGCCCGTTGCGCACCGAGCGCTACGCCGGGCGTGGTGACGATCATCTCCTCCTGCGCAGTATCACCGACGAGTTGATGTTCGAGATCCGCGAACTGACGGGTCAGGAGTACCGGAACTCGTACGCGGGCAAGACGGCCGAGACCGAGCCCACCGAGGCAGCGCGGGTCGCGAGCGTGGCCGACGCCGACGGCGCCACTGCCGGGCGGGAGCCGAGCGTCGTCTGAATTCCGGCAGGCCCGTCGTACCCCGGCCGTAGACTCGGAGGCCTATGGCCGAGATCACGATCACGCTCCCCGACGGTTCTTCCCGCTCTCTCCCCGCTGGGGCGACCGGGACCACCCTCGCCGAATCGATCGGCTCGCGCCTCGCCAAGGCCGCCGTGGCCGTCGTTGTCGACGGGCAGGAGGCCGACCTCGGAGCGGCGCTCCCTGACGGTGCGTCGGTCGCCGTCATCGCGGCCGATTCCGACGCAGGGCGCCACGTGCTGCGCCACAGCACGGCCCACGTGATGGCCCAGGCGGTCACCCAGCTGTTCCCGGGCGCCAAGTTCTCGATCGGCCCGGCGATCGCCGACGGGTTCTACTACGACTTCGAACTTCCGGGCGGCCGGACCTTCAGCGAGGGCGACCTGACGGCGATCGAGGCGCGGATGCTCGAGATCGTCAAGGCCGACCAGCCCTTCGTCCGCGACGAACTTCCGGCGGCCGAGGCGCTGGTCCTCTTCGCCGACCAGCCCTACAAGTGCGAGATCATTCAGCGTGTCTCGAGCGGCGCCGCCGACACCGACGACGCCGGCGAGATCGGCAGCGGCGAGACCATCAGCGTGTACCGCAACTCGCCCGAGTTCGTCGACCTCTGTCGCGGCCCGCACGTGCCCTCCACGAGCCGTCTCGGCCACTTCCGGCTGATGAAGGTCGCCGGTGCGTACTGGCGCGGCAACGAGAAGGGCCCGATGCTGCAGCGCGTCTACGGCACGGCCTGGGAGTCCAAGGCCGCACTCGCCGAGCACCTCCACCGGCTCGAAGAGGCCGAGAAGCGCGACCATCGCAAGCTGGCCACCGAACTCGATCTGTTGAGCTTCCCCGGCGAACTGGGCGGCGGTCTCGCCGTATGGCACCCCAAGGGTGCGATCGTGCGCAAGCTGATGGAGGACTACAGCCGCGAGCGTCACCAGAACGGTGGCTACCAGTTCGTCTTCACGCCGCACCTCGCCAATGCCAACCTCTTCCAGACGTCGGGTCACCTCGATTTCTACAAGGACGGGATGTACCCGCCCATGGAGATGGACAACGGCGTCTACTACCCGAAGCCAATGAACTGCCCGATGCACTGCCTGATCTTCCGTGGTCGCCAGCGCAGTTACCGCGAGCTCCCGCTGCGACTCTTCGAGCTCGGCACGGTCTACCGCTACGAACGGGCGGGCACCCTGCACGGCCTGATGCGGATCCGTGGCTTCACCCAGGACGACAGCCACATCTACTGCACCGAGGAACAACTCCAGGACGAGATCGCCTCGCTGCTCGACTTCGTGATGAGCGTGCTGCGGGCGTTCGGGTTCGAGGACTTCACGGCGAACCTCAGCACCAAGGACCCGAAGAAGTACGTCGGCTCCGACGACATCTGGAACAAGGCGACCGAGGCGCTCCGGGCCGGGCTCGAGAAGTACGGCCTGCCCTACAAGGTCAAGGAGGGCGACGCCGCCTTCTACGGCCCGAAGATCGACATCGATGTCAAGGACGCGATCGGCCGCAAGTGGCAGCTCAGCACCATCCAGTGCGACTTCAACCTGCCCGAGCGGTTCCAACTCGAGTACGTCGGCGCCGACAACGCCCGACACCGGCCGATCATGCTCCACCGCGCCCTCTTCGGTTCGATCGAGCGCTTCTTCGGCGTGCTTCTCGAGCACTACGCCGGAGCGTTCCCCACCTGGATGGCACCGGTGCAGGCGCGGGTGCTCCCCGTCGCCGACGGTCACCAGGAGTACGCCGACTCGGTGGCGGCCGAACTGCGCGCTGCAGGCCTGCGCGTCGAAGTCGTCGACGCCTCCGATCAGCTCGGCAAGCGCATCCGTGCCGCGAAACTCGAGAAGATCCCGTACGTGCTCGTCGTCGGCGACGACGACGTCGCCGCCGAGACGCTGGGTGTCAACCCGCGCGGGGGAGAGGTCGAGCGCGGCGTCGGACGCACCGAGTTCGTCGGTCGCGTGCTGGCCGAGATCGCCGAGCAGGTCGCCGTCCGCTGACCCGGTTCGCCGGCGATGTCAGTGGATGTCTTCGGCGACCCTCACGGCCCACGAGGCCACGAGGATGCCGAACGCCTCGGCACGCACAGGACGCCCGATGTAGAAACCTTGGGCGAGATCGCAACCGACGTCGCGGGCGAGCAGGAGTTCGTCCTCGGTCTCGATGCCCTCGGCGACGACCCGCAGGCCGAGTGCGGCTCCGAGGTCAACGGCTGCACGGAGCATGTTCTCGGCGTGTTCGACGTCGTGGTGCTCGGTCCTCACGAACCGGCGGTCGGCCTTGAGCGAGGTGAACGGGTACTCGCGGAGGCGGGCGAGGGTCGACGAACCCGACCCGAAGTCGTCGGCCGCGAGGTTGAAGCCCTTGAGGCGGAGCCGGATCAAGACGTCGAGCGCGTCGGCGAACTTGTCGACCTCGGCGGTCTCGGTGATCTCGAGAACCCAGTGGTCTGGCGTGGCGGCCCGGCCGAGGATGCGCTCGGCCCGCTCGGGCAGGCCGAGGTCGGCGAGGTCGAGCACCGACACGTTGACCGAGCTCGAGTCGAGGGTCCGTAGCGCCGGCACGGTGAGGCGGTCGTGGGCCGCCATGCGGAGCACGTGGTCGAGCAGGTCGCTGCTGCGCCCCATGCGTTCGACGATCGGTACCCAGATCTCGGGCGAGAGGCTCTCGTACCCCTCGACGGCCAGACGGACGAGCGCTTCTGCACCGCGGATCTGGCTGTCGCGGATCGACATGATCGGCTGGTACACGAGATGGAGAGCACCGCGATCGAGCGCCGTGCCGACGCGGAGCGCCAGCTGAGCGTCCTCGTCGAGTTCGTCGGAGCGACCGGCGGTCGGCTGAGGGCCGAGGTAGTCATCGGCGGGTCGGAGGATGTCCTCCAGGTCGACCAGCGACGCAGGTTTCGAGACCGAGGCGACGACGTTGAACCCACTCAGCTCGGCCACACGCCGCGCCCCTTGGAGCACCGAGGCGTCGGCTCCGGTGAGGAGCACGAGGTTGGCGCCGGGTTGTTCCTCGGCGAGCGCTCGCATGACGCGTATTCCGTCGGTCTCGCCGAGCGAGAGGTCGAGCATGACGAGCGCGTACGAGCCGCCGAGGCGCTCGAAGATCTCGTCGGGGGTCGACGCCGTGGTGGTGTCGTAGCCGAAGCCGCCGGCGAGGTCGGACAGCAATTGGCAGATGGCGGGATCGTCGTCGATCACGAGGAGCCGCAGGTCGGCGTGGGGTGTCACTCGATCATCCCCTCGCTCCACGTTCCCACCGTAGCCCAGCGGTCTTCGACAGCGTCGACAGCAGATCCTCACGGCTGAAGGGCTTGGCGAGAGTGGCGACGCCGGCCGCTTGAAGGGCCTTGATGCGATCGGAGAAGCCGGTCATGAACACGACGATCAGCGCGGGGTGCTCCTCGACGAGGAGCCGCGCCAGTCCGAGTCCATCGAGATCGGCGTTCAGGTTGGCGTCGGAGACCACCAGTTGTGGGCGGAACTCGCGGGCCACGCGCAGCGCGGCCTCCGGGGTGTTGGCCGTACGCGTGGCGATCCCGAGGTCGCCCAGCCAGGCCGACACCAGGTCGGCGAGGGCCGGTTCGTCGTCGATCACGAGAGCCCGTGTAGTCACCGTCGCGTCACGTTCTTCCGTGACGGTGCCGTCGAGGTCGACGTCGGCCGGAGGCAGGTACACCGTTACGGTGGTGCCCGCTCCCTCGGTGCTGTCGATCTCTGCCCACCCACCACTCTGCTGGGCGAAGGAGTACAGCGTGGCGAGGCCGAGGCCGGTACCACTGCCGACCTTCTTGGTGGTGAAGAACGGTTCGAAGGCTCGGGCGGCCACCTCAGGCGACATGCCCTTGCCCGTGTCGGAGATCGAGATGGCGACCACCGGGCGCGGGGCCTGCTTGAGCGGAGCGGCGAGCTCCTTGGCGATCCGGAGTGTGAGTCGGCCCTTCGATTCCATTGCATCGCGAGCGTTGAACACGACGTTCAGGAGGCCGCTCGACAGACGGCCCGGGTCGACGACGACACCGAGTTGTTCGTTCTCGACCTCGATCGTCAGCTCGTGTGCGGTTCCGAGTGCCTGCTCGATGAGCGGCGTGAGGTCCTTGATGTAATCGTCGAGCTCGATCCGTGAGGCCGTGAGCGGCTGGCTGCGGGCGAACGACAGCAGTGACTTGGCGACCTTGGCGCCGCGTTCGACGGCCTCTACGGCTCGGCCCACGTAGGTGCGCGCCTGCTGATCGCCACTGACGATCGGTTGCCGCTCGAGCATCTGGAGGTACCCGAGGGTGATGAACAACAGGTTGTTGAAGTCGTGGGCCAGACCGCCCGCCAGGACACCGATCGCCTCCATGCGCTCGGACTGCGATGTGCGCATGGCGCGATCGCGCATCTCGGTGACGTCGATGCACTGGAGGAAGGCGAGGCGGATTCCGGGGAGGGGCCGTGCAGCGACGTCGACGATCCGCATCGACAGGGTCGGGTCGGAGGGGTCGCTCCAGACGACCTGCATCGACGACGCCTCACCAGCTCTCGCCCGGGTCAGCATGCTCGTGATGTTGTCGACAGTCGCCGGGTCGTCTCCCCAGAGCGGGGAGGTCGACACCGGGCTTCCCTGACCGACGTGGAACGGTCCGTCGTTGGTCATCTCGACCCGGTCGTCGCCGTCGACGATCGCTGTCCACCCCGGCGAGCCGTGAAGGGCTGCAGCGAGGAGCGCCTCTCGACGGATCCGTTCGTGCTCACGACGATCGGTCTGGACCCGGAGTGCGAGGACCAGGGCAGCGAGCGCGAGGGCCTCGAGGCTGAGAACAGCGGTCCGGACGACGGGGGAGAGCCCGAACGACCGTCCGGGGCGGCTGACGAGCAGGTACTCGGTGCCACCGAAGGTCGCCGGCTCGACCGACTCCTTGTCGGGGTTGACCCCGTAGTCGGTGAGGAAGCGCCGCTCGGTGGGGGCGGTGGCGATGCTGGTGCTGGCGACGACCCGTCCGTGTTGCCCGTGAGGGGCGATCAGGTCGACGGCGGTCTCACCGTCGCCGGCGCTTGTCGCGACCGTGGCGCTCTGGAGGAGTTTGTCGATCGACATGGCTGCGACGAGAAGGGTCGGGGCCGAGCCGTCGGCCTCACTGACGGCGAGAGGTGCCGCGAGCATGAGGTACCCCGACACCGTGCCGTCAGGGTTCGGGAGCTCCGCAAGGCCGAGGTCGAGCATCACCCCGATGGTCAGGACCGTGGCGAGGTCGTCGGTGTGGTCGGCCGTCCAGGCGCGGACTGCGCTGTCGAAGACGTCACCGAGCTCGGAGACGATGCTGAGCGTTCGGGGCGCGGAACCAGTGAGGAGTTCGACGAGCGACGCGCTCACGATCGACTGCTGCCCACGGACCGTCACCTCGATGAAGGTCGGGAACCCGTCGACGGTGAGGACCTCGGCACCGGTCGAACTGACCTTGGTGGCGAGCACGGTGAGTTCGTCGTTCGCGGAGGCGACGATGCCGATGGCGGCTGAATCGGCGGCATCGGTGAGCGTCCGTTCGTCGGTGGTCTGCCAGACGACCGCTGTCGCCAACATCACGCCGACTCCGGTGAGCATCATCGAGAACGCCATTGGGCTCGAACGCCGCGGGCGGCGCAGGATCGCGTCGCGGAGAATGAGCGCCACGAGCATCGCCGCCAGCGACTCGAGACCGTCGCGCCACCACAGGATCCGATGCGGGCCACCGTTGGGGAGTTCGAGCGTGTCGAGCGCGATCAGGCCCGCCACGGCGATCGCCGTGGCCGTCGACACGAGGACGTCGACGGTGGTCGAGGCCGATCGGAGGACGCGGCCCAAGAGCCATCTGTAGAGAAGTGCGCCGGCGGTGACGACGACCAGCGATAGGACCGAGTGGAGGTCGGCGTCACCTCGGACGGCTCGCGAGACCATCGCCGCCCCGAGGACCACGGTGCCCCCGGCCAGCCACGTCGTGGTGGCGAGGAAGATCGCGCCGACCTCGACAGCGGTCGAGTGCATCTGCACCGGTGAGACCGCTGCGAGAGCGGCGAGGACGAGAGCGAGGGCGACGTGGACGCGCGTCGATCGACGCGTGGGCGCGCCGTCGGCGAACTCGTCGAGAGCACTCAGGGACATGTCGGCGAGTTGCCGTCGCCCGCGGGTCGCGGTCGGATCGTCGAGCGGTACATCGTCCTCAGTATGGCAGTCAGAGCGCCTGTCGGCGCTAGCACGCACTCACGTTGGCGTTCGCCGTGCTGGGCGCCCTGGTCGTGCTGTAGGGCGACCAGCCAGCGGTGGAGGTCGAGAAGTTGGTCATGATCCTGACCCGCGTGCCGTACTCCTCGTAGTCGGCCTCGCTGTTCCAGCACATCCGGAAGACCGACGACACCGTGTAGGTGGTGTTGATCTTGGGTGGGGTGTAATACATGACCGTCGGCATCAGGGCCACCGTCGGATCGGTCGGGATCGTGAAGGAGTTGACGGTCATCGACCCCTTGCGCACCGAGTCCCACTCGCCCACGGTGACCTCGATGGCGACCGTGGTGCAGGTGATGTCGAAGCGTCCCGCCAGGAGGTCCCGATCAACTGCGGCGAACGAGCCGTGATCGTGCACGAATTGCCGTCGGTCCAGGTCGTGGCAGTGGTCGACGTCGCAGGAGCGGCGACGAGAGCGAGGCCGGCGACGACCGCCGAGAGGGTGCGGAGCCGAGCGGTCAACATGCGAAGACGTTGGCGTTGATCTTGGGGGTCGCCGTGAGCTGGTACGCCGACCAGCCCTTGGTGGTCGCCCCGAGGTTGGTCATGACCCGGATGCGGGTCCCATACTCTTCCTTGTCGGTCTCACTGTTCCAGCACGGCTTGTATGAACCGGCCGGTCTTTTGCGTCAGGTCCGGGTGGGTGTTGGGGCTTGTCGATGGCCCCGGTGTCGAGCGTAGTGCTCGGTCTCGAACTCGGCGGGTGGGATGTCGCCGAGTTCGCTGTGGAG
>Ga0172367_10000332_pt1 | contig 71870 bp, 66 predicted proteins | sample Lak10m_FD_114542 | JGI IMG/M metagenome (GOLD analysis project Ga0172367, IMG submission 114542) | Freshwater microbial communities from Kabuno Bay, South-Kivu, Congo - kab_022012_10m | ecosystem: Environmental > Aquatic > Freshwater > Lake | place: Democratic Republic of the Congo: South-Kivu... | reverse complement strand
TCTGTTTCTGCTTTTATCTTATTTTCCGTTACCTGATCGCCAACCTGCTGCTTATTCGTATTCTGCCCACCTTGCTGTCCATTTTGATTCCCATTTGCAGTCTTGTTATCAGTTTCTGCTCCCTGTGACTTATTTGCCGTCGAAGATTGCTCTCTTTCTCTTTCTGTTTTATTGATAGCTACCTGATCATCAACCTGCTGCTTATTCGTATTCTGTCCACCTGGCTGACCATTCTGATTTCCAGTTGCAGTCTTATTCTCAGTTTCTGTTCCCTGTGCCTTATTTGCTGTCGAAGAGCGCTCTGTTTCTGTTTCTGTTTCTGTTTCTGTTCGGGCTATTTGATCGCCAACTTGTTTAGCATCACCCGATGACAGTATCTTCGTTCTATCCGCATTGGAAGCAATCACCGATTGTCTATTCTCCAATTGGCCGATGGTCATTTTTTGATCTTCGACTAACTCATTCAGCAATTGAACACGTTTCTTTAATACTTGATCATTTGGAGACTTTTCAAGCGCTCGTTGAACTTTTGTTTGTTCTGACTCCAACTTAGCAAGCATGTTATTCTCTAACTTCATCTGTTCAGCAACCTTTGCTGATTCTTCCATTTTGGAATTCTGTAGTTCCGTTTTCTTGCTCAGATAATCCTTTTGAAGAGAAGTTACTTCCTGATTTTTGGCCACCTCACGTTGTTTCGCCTCCGGGGAAGAAAGGATAGCTTTCTGCTGAGCGATTTGATCCTCAATAGATTGCTCTAATTGATTCAACTGCTGCTGACGTAACTGTAATTGCTTGTTTCCAGGATCAGATAACAACTGCTTTGTGATCAAAGAATTTTCTTGCTTCACAGCTGCGAGCAAACGCTCCTCCTTATTTTTTAATAACTCTTGTTTTCTGAATTCACTCAAACTTGAATTCTGTTTTATCAATTCTATCTCAGTCTGATAACTACGGTCTATTTCATTGATCAACTTTTCCTGCTGTTCCGATTGCAAAGCAAGAGGCTCTGTTGCACCTTTAAGTTCATTTTCAAGATCAGCGGATATTGCTTTTAAAGTGATCAGACGCTTACGATCTTCCAAACTGCCTTTTTCTTCCAATTGTTTCTCTGCAGCGTTTATAGCCAATGTGACTTTATCCTGAAGCTTCACGATTTCTGAACGAAGCATTTCTTTTTTGACCTCATCGGTTAAGGTTGCATTTGATTCCAGTTGCGATTTACGTGCTTCAAACGAAGCATCGATCGAATTCAACTCAGTCTTTTTAGCAAACTCAGTTGATGCATTAGCAGCCAGTTTAGTATCCAATTCACTTCCACGCTGATCAATTCGTGCTTCGACAGACTTGCTCAATGCACTTAATTGACGTCGTTCCTCCGCAAGTTCAGGTTTGTTGCCATCGCTGCTCTGAGCGGCATCAATCTGTTCCATTCGATCGTACACTTTGGAGAGAAGCTTTTCGTCCGCAGTCTGTAATGCATCCAGTTTCTGTTCCTCAGTCAGATCTTTTCTGGTATTAATAGAGGCGATCTCACTTTTGTGGCCGGCATCAACCTTGTCCGTCAAACGTTGCCCCTCTGCAGCTGTGAGGGTAACCGGTGTTGAAACTGAATTTCCTTCAAGTGTTCTAATCTCGCGTTCATTTTCGGCGATCAGCTGTTCCAGTACCTTCAATTCCTTTTTCAGTTCTTTATCTGCAGTTTGTGCTTTTAATTCATTTGACACCAGATCTTTTCTGGCATTCAAGACAAGAGAAAGATCTCTTTCCTGTTCGAGCAACTTTTCTGTGCGTTCTTCTTCGGTGAGGTTGGAAGATTTAAGCTGATCCTTCTTCGCGATGTATTCAGGATCAAGCGCGCTTAATTCTTCCGAAAGATCGTTCTTACTCACGGTTATAAGCGGCTGACCTTTCTCAAGCTTGGCAATATCTTCTTTCAGTTCCGTTTTACGCGTTTCATTTTCTTTGATCAATTGAGCAAGTACTTGTTGCTGTTGAAGAAGCGTTTTATCCGTTGGCTGTTTTTCCAGCTGCTTATTCAATAATTCTTTCTGCTGAAGGAGCTTTGAAGTCAAATTTTCCTCAATGCCAAGCTCTTTTTTACGCTCGGAAACAGACTCTATACCTTCTTTGCGAGACTCCGCTAATTGAGCAGTATATTGTGGGTCTGTTTTAGCCAGCGTGGATTCGAGTTGTTTCTCAAATTGTTCATCTGACATCTCGGAACGAACCTTACTCGCAATGAGTTGTTCGCGCTCATCTGATCTGGTCTCAGCTTCATCTTTTAACCCCTGAAGCGAGGCTTTTTCAGATTTGAGTGATTCATCCTGTGGTTTTCGCGCTATTTCTTTATTCAATTCAGACAGTCGAACATTTATAGAGCTTAACAAATCTTTTTCAACTTGTTGGGTTCTGATGAGCCTTTCTGTCTCACTGTAAGATGAATTAGCAGAAATTTTCTCCAGATCCGAAGTATATGTTGGAGCAACTTTATTGATTAACGTTTCCGAAGTTCTTTCCGTTACTCTATCTGATTCCGTTCCTCTTTCTGATTCTGTTTCTCTTTCTCCCTCTGTTCGAGCTATTTGATCTCCAACCTGCTGTTTATTCGTATTCTGTCCTCCTTGCTCACCATTCTGATTTCCTGCTACATTTTTATTTTCAGTGCTCGTTCCCTGATTCTTGAGATCTGTCGAAGAGCGCTCTCTTTCTGTTTCTGATTCTCTTTCTCCCTCATTTCGAGCTATTTGATCACCAACTTGCTGTTTATTCGTGTTATCACCCGTTCCCTGACTCTTGAGATCTGTCGAAGGGCGCTCTCTTTCTGATTCTGTTTCTGATTCTCTTTCTCCCTCTGTGCGAGCTATTTGATCAGTCAATGCAGCATTACGCTCGTCTATAGAACGTTGCGCAGACTGCTTCAGATCATTCAATAATAATTGCTTGTCAAGACTTCTTTTATCCGTTGGGTTCACGGCAAGATCAGCCTGAACCTTTTTCAACTCTGCATCAACTGAAGAGATCAACTTTGTGTCTTGCGCATTTAGATATGAGGCTTTCTGCTCCTGTGTCATACCCTGATTCGAATTGATCTTTTCCGTTCTGTTCTGGTATTCAGGATCGAGCTGTCCGACAAGTTCGGTCTGAGTAGTTGCTGTAATTTTACTTTGAGGCTCGGAATTCGAAGGTTTCGTGGAGTTATTTTTAGCAGGCTCTGCTTGTGCGATCTGAGTATCTCTCGATGCAATTGCTTGCTCCGTATTAGTCTTTGCCTGCAGCAATGCATCCCGCTGATTTTTCAACGAAACATCAGTAGGATTGGCAGTTAATTTCGTTTCCACTTGTGTCAGTTCAGCATTCACGGCAGAAAGCATTCGTTGATCCTCTCTATTCAAAGCTTCCAGTTTTTGCTGCTCGTTCAATTTAGGATCTTTCGTCACAGCATCTTTTCGCGACGCATAACCAGGATCAGCTTGCGAAATCATTTCTTGAGCCGTATAGGTTTTAGCTACGGATGTTGCTTGACCGTTACCTGATTTTGCTGCATTGCCATTCTTTTGATCATTTTTAGCAACCAGATCAGCATTAACCACTTTTCGAATATCAAGTTCATGCTGTTGAACAAGTGCGGTCAATTCATTCTGATAACTCATCAATTGCTGACGTTCTGCCTGCTGGTCGGAAGACAAGCCACTGGTTTTCTCCAGTTTTGTAAGATCATCCAATCGTTTATTGATCATTCGCAAGGCTTTACGCTCATTGGAAAGCTGTTTATATAAGCGATCTTCCGCATTTAAATTGGAGTCATCCTTAATTCCCTGATCTGAACTTTTGTATTCCTGATAAATATTCTGCGCCGAGAGATTATTCACAACAACCACCCTGTTTTTAATAGCAGGATCTTTTTTCTCGATGTCAGCTACTTGCTGATCCACAAATGAAATGAGTGTGTTTGTATTTGTTTTCTCGGTTTGTTTGACAGCTTCTTTGGAACGTTCTTCAGACACAACAACCAGTGATTTGTTGGAAATAGCATCCTTAAGTAACTCCATTTGCTCTGTGATCACAAATTTCTCCTGTCGAAGTTTATCGATCGATTTTTGCACCAGGTCACGTTCTTCCTGGATCAACATTTTTTCTTCTTCTTTGGATGCTATTTTAGACTTGATCTCTTCTGCCTCTTTCGCTTTTGCTGAATACAAACTATTGTTTAAGGTCTGTATTTGAATATCTAATTCTTTAATATCCCTGTTAAATGCATCCACCCGACCATTCAAGAAAACAATTTGATTATCATATCCAACGGCTTGGTCAACAAGATTACCCATCAGATCCGATGTCGTGTCTTTTAATATTCCCTGGACAAGAATACGATTTGATGAAAGTAAATTAAGAGCCTCTTCCTGATTACCTTGAGAAACAAGTTTGTCGAATTCGCTACTCAACTGCTTCAACTTATCGATATCCCGAACAGAAGTAGAACCGGACATTACACGGTTAATCGAATCTCGCAATCTGGAAAGATCTGCCGAATAATTCTTAAGATCATTTTGCTCCCCCATTAGTAACTGTGCTTCTTTCAGTAACTTATACTTCTGATCGGGTTCTAAAGCATTACTTGAAGCAGCCACCTTTTGCTTTATATCCTCTTCAAGCCTTAGGAAATCGGCAGAATTCTCTACAATGAGATTATTGATATTAGAATTTAATTTTTCCGCACTAGCCTTGTTATCAAGCCCTTTTTTAATTTGATCCTGCAAGTTGTAAGAAACCTCGATCATATTAAGTTTTTCCATCCCAAGATCCTTCAACACCGAGTTGGTCGCTTTCTGGGCCTCGATCTTTGCCATATCAAACTCCTGCACATTTACGTTCAATTCTCCGCGCTTCTGGACCACCTCTGCGAGCACGCTTGCAGGGTCTTCAACCGGCTGATCGAACTGATTGACTATTTTAACGCTGACAATTCCGTTCTCATTAACATGCTGGATCTGTTGCTTTAACGGCTTAAATTCCTTCATGAAAGGTATTGAAACGATCGAGCGATATTCATCCGATGCATCATTTACCGTCATTACAAATTCGTACTTCCCTCCTTTAGGAAAGGTGATCAAATATGATCCTTTGTCGTTGGAGTTGAATTTCCCGATGAAATCACCGTTTGAGTAGTCTCGAATCGTAAAATCGATCTTTTTGATCGTCGTATCAATACTTGAAAAGAACTGACCTTTCACCACTGCCATTTGTATAGGCACCCGATCCACTTTTACCTTGTACACATGTAAAAATCCTTCCTGACTTTGTCGTGAAGAAGCAAATACGGCATCCTTATTCAATGAATCGACCACATAAAAAACATCATCATCTGGAGAAGAAATCGCAAAGTCCATATTCTCAGGCTTTCCGAATGTATTCGTCTCCTTATCGTATTTGGCGCGAAATACATCAAATCCTCCCATGGTATTATGCCCCTTTGAAGAAAAATACAAATAGTCGCCGTCGGGATGCATGTAGGGAAAATCTTCATCGAATGGGGTATTTACTTCACCAGGTAAAGCTTGCGGCTGTCCCCATGAGTTATCCGGAAGTTTTCTTCTGACATAAATATCTTTCCCATTTTCTCCACGATCACCATAACTTGAGTAATAAATAACTGTAGGATTTGCCGGAAAGTGAATGAGCGGTACGTGATTGTTCTTTTTGTCGATCTTACTCTGAAACTCTGCTGTGACCAACAAACTGCCGCCAATATTACTTAAGTCATAAATTCTGAAGAACTTATCATTGGAAATTTCTTTTTTGTCTGTAACAATGATATCTGTGATCGTGGTCATTAAGCGTTTACCGTTCTCACATTCCTGAATGGCCCGATCGGCATCAAACACAGGAGTTTCTTTTAGACGCTGTTGATTGTACAGTTTGTATTCTTTTATCGCATCATTGAACAAATAAGACAAATGAAGAGATTTACCGAAAAAAAAGTGGAATTCAGGAGGTAATCCCGATGGGTTAAGTGCGGCATTACGCAAGTACTTCAGCGACTCCAATTTTCTATTCGACTGGTAAAGCAAACAGGCTCCGTAGCGAAAATTGTAATCGTAAGACCTCGGATTCATTGATAGAAGTCGAACGTACAATGGTGATGCATCCAGGTATTTTCCGGCATAGAAAAGCTTGTCCGCCTCAAGCTTAAGCTGATCCTCGCTTTGAGCGAAACTCACACCTGAAAGCAGCACACTGCAAAGCAGCAAAAAGCACCGGTAAATCAAAACCTTACGCAATACACTTTATTAAGAGAACTTATAGTACGATTATTTACGGGAAAAGTTCATTTTGCTTTCTTCGCCCTTCAGAAGTCGTTTGATATTCTTACGATGAGCGATGATCACCATGGAACTTACCACCACTCCGAATGACAACAACCATACCGATTCCGTACCCAAAGCAAATTTCAGAACAAATGGAAAAAAGAGCGCCGCTGTGATTGCACCCAAAGACACGAAACGGGTTGACAAGAAAACAAGGAGAAAAATTACCATCGAGATTGCAGCTGCTAAGGGAAGAATTCCTATCACAACACCAAGTGAGGTAGCAACACCTTTACCTCCTCTGAATCCCGCAAAAACCGGAAACAAATGTCCAAAAACGGCAAGAAATGCGGCACCTATTTGCACTTTAACGACCAGTTCATCAGGTGAAAATGGCAGAAAAAATGCGGGTATTACGCAAGCTATAACGCCTTTTAGCACATCTATCAACAATACCGCAAAACCTGGTTTTTTGCCTAGCACACGAAAGGTGTTGGTAGCACCTGCATTCTTACTGCCATGCTCACGAATATCTATGCCATAATGCACTTTACCAACCCAAACGGCTGTTGGAATCGAACCTAACAAATAGGCTATAATTAAACTTGCAATAATCCAGATCATTCGAATAATCTTAAGAATTTACTCCGATAAATACCTTGCGTTGATGTTTCGTATTTAAAGTTCTTCGATTTACGTTTGTCTTCTTTAATCGCATCAATGGCAGCAGTAAATTCTGCATCTCCAGAAATAATTCGCATATCACCATCTTTCTTCACCATCGAATAATCGAAATAGTAATCCCTTCCTCCCGGAATATCGATCTGTAAACCAAATTTATCCGGTGACGCTTCAGAATAGTTCTGTTGGAAGAAAGCTCTTAATGGCACTTGTTTCACCACTGGCTTCTCATACATATTCAACAAAACAGCAGTCGCCGATACACTTATCAAGCCCCTCTCCTGGTTTGAAATTTTGTCAAATGACATCAGTTTCAATCCTGTGATGGTTATGGTTTTCTCCAGAGGTTCAGGCATTTTACGAATCTCGCCTTTGATGGTGTAATCTGACTTTATGCGGTCAGCAGTGCGTTGATCTGTCCACTCTACCAGCGCCTGTTCGAAAGTAGTAGCGGCAAGATCCATCGGTTTGAGACCTTCAACCGCATTGATACGTGTAGCAACATCCTCCATCAAACTTTTTTCTATCGGGAAGTTAAATCTAGCGGTAAGGTTCATGGATGTTTTACCCGTTGACTGGTCGTAATCTGCCGTACCCACGGCATCAACAGCCACATCACCGAAATCCATACCCAAACCAATTTTACCTTCTCCGTGCAACGAGCATGTCTCTGTGTGCAACGAAAGGAAATCCCCTTTCTCGGAACGGTTCAATAATTTCTCTTTCGAACCAATTTGAAATTCTTTGGCATCAGGATTATACTGCAACAAACCACTGACCGACATGGATGGCTGATCGTCCCATTTAGCCATTGGAGACAAGAAAACGGGATAAAGCCTTATACTGTCAGTCTGAGGCGAATTCCGCCACACAATTCCGGAAAAAATGGGATTGTTTTCGTAATCAACCATGTTAGGCTCGATTGGGATCTGGATATTATCAGGATCGATCTTAGCACTGAAGGTAATCCAGGTTTTAGGGAACTTATCACATGTGTGGTTGATCCTTGTTGCACCAGTAAAAATGATCGTTGGCAATGCTGCCTTCACAGTGACATCCCCATAGTAATCGAACTGTTTACTCAAATAGAATTTAGCCTCCTGACTTATCTTTCCAACTGCTTCCGTTTGTTGCGTGCTGTCAACATAGATGCGTTCCATGAAGAAATTCGTCAGCATACTGTCGCGGTCATAATAGGGATATGTTCCCTGACCTTTGTAATCCATTCTTGCGAGAATATCCAGATCACATTGAACGAACTTGTGATACTGCGTAATGTAATTAGCAGTGATTTGGGCATTGTGAAGCATATCTATCTTCGCTTTTTTGCGGATTACCATTTTCAATGAATCCGGGAAAATTCGCGCATCGGCCACATCAACATATTTTACCTGCTCGCAAAAGATCGAACGTTGTTTCAAATCATATTTTGCCACGGGAACTCTGAATGTGAGTGAATCCTGATCAGGGTGAAGCGAGAAGAAATTAGGCCCCACCATATCCATGTCCGTTTCAATCGTGATATCCTTTTCGCCTGCCTTGTCCAGCTGCAGCTCAGCATAATCCATAAACCAGGAGAATCTGTCCATTCGACACATATACTGATTTACAGGAAAATTCACTTGTGACGTACCTTTATTGTTTTTAAACTCACCGTTTCGTTCTTTAAATGAGATATGTGCCTGAACATCGTCTGCAGAAAAAGCTACCGGACCTTCACCCTCTTCGGCAAATGTGTTTTTCAAGCTAAAACCTGATGTATCCGCATTTATTTCCCAGCGATTGAATCGGTAATTTGTCGAGATAGTCGTAGCGGTTTTGAAATTAAACATGCCCCTACCCGTCATCCCATTTGGGCGAACCAATGCAGTACCTCTAAGTTTAGCCTCTCCTTTGAAAAAGTTCAAATCATTTTGAGGAGTTGAAGAGGCTTTTAAAAGATTATCCTTCGGCACATAACAGATATAAGCCTCCTTCGATTCCACATCTGGAAACTGCACACCTGCCTCAATGGGTCTATTGACAAAACTGGCAAATCCAACTGTTGAGTCAGGCATAAAGTAAAGCGCTTTCGAGATGGATGTAGACTCCACAAAATTGATAGTTCCCGCACCTTGAAGTCCATTATTGGACAATAGGATCTTATTCTCATATTTGGCACCGGTTCCATAAAAATCATAACCCCCATCCGGTGCTTTTGTAGAAAATCCAAAGGAATAGTCCGGCATGATTACTAAATCTTGTTTAATTTTTGGAAATATCCCTGCCGAGGTCAATTCCCCTATTAAGTGAAAAGATAACTCATTAAAATTATCCATACTGTCAATTTCGAAAGGAGCGACCGTATAATAAAAACGAGAAGAATCATATACACCACGTGAAATTGTCCGTGAGTTGTAATACACGTAACAATCTTTTTCGATGATCAATTTTGGATACGTACTGATATCTGCATTGTTTCCTGAACGGTTTGTTGGGTCATCAACGAGCAACTGACCTACAATTCCGTTGATCGTACTTTTCATCGCAATAACTTTCTTTCCATCCTCTTCTTTCAGAGGTCTTACACGAAGTAAAGAACGGTAAGTTTTCAATAAATTGATCTTGTTCTCGCCATAGTTGAAATTGGCGCTTAAAGCCTGAACTTCAATCTTTCCGGAATTGATCCAACCACTGAATTCAAAATTTCTGTTTTGCTTAACAACAACACGAGAACCTTGAGGAAATACCTTCGTGAATTGTTTATCTGACAGCGTTATTTCATCAACTGCATTCAGATCGAGTTCCAAGGTTCCAAGGTTCATTTTTCCAAAATAGGTCATGAGTCGTCTTTCTTCCGCTTGCTTTTTGTATACCTCCTGTATATCCTGAAGACTTTGATCATTTTTTATCTGATCATCTGTAAATCCTTGTAATTCGTGAGGTCTAAAATCACAAACAAAATTCAAGTAATCGTAATCTTTTCTTTTGGCCTTACCTTGGACAAAATGATCGAGTTTCGGATTGATACTGACGGTATTCGCTTCTTGATCATAATTAATGAAACCATAAGCTGACATATCGATTAATATAGGTCTGGCCTGATCAATAGTTTTATTAAGCGCAGTAGCAGCTTTTCCTTCTGTGATGGAAAACTCATCGTATTTATAACAATATTTCCAAAGCTGCTGCAACGGATTCGTCGTTTCAAGTCCCTGGATCCTGTCATATAATTTCTCGTCAAAATAATCCTTTGATTCGAAGCGTGCGATTCTTTGCTCCTGAGATGTGCCAAAATCGAAAGTGAAATAGATATCTTGTTCGTCTGTTTTCCATGTGAGCTTTGAAACATAGCCATCCAATTTATGGTAAGTATCACTAAAAGGTGCCATTCCATTACCAGTTTTATTTCTGGTAAATTCGACAAGTTTCTTCGTCAGATCATAGCTAAAAATACACCCCGGATGTGTAATTGAGTCACCTGAATTAAGATACATTACGGTTGCTGCGCCATTCGACAAAAATCTTGTCGGATAAATATACATGACCTGGCCGCCGGCTTTTATAAAAGGCTTACCGTTTCTGTAGAGAATTACGCGTGCAGGATCTTTCGAAGTTCCCATACCCACAAAACTTGCACCCTGCATTGAAAAACCTCCGTCATAATCGACATCAGGCTTAATATCCTTAATGACCAAACGCTTTTCATAGGATAAAAATTGAGGGTAGATCTTATCTTCTTCCCTGTTAATAGTGAAGGCACGGTCGGATACTGAACCGATAATCGGATATGAGAAATATTTCGTTTTCAACGAAACGGTATCCGCATTAAAATTTGGAGCTTTACAAGAGACATCATAGTATTTGATGGTCGCAATGGATTCCTCTCTTGGTATGCCAACTTTCTCCCACGTCAGATTTCCTCCGTTACCAACCCATCGTTTGATAAGCGGATCGTAGCTTCCATTCGTATTTGATATAACCAAAGAATCAATGTAAGGCTGATCGTCTTTTGTTTTGGAATTTCGATTAACAACCCGACAAACCAAATTCCCATTCTTACAACTAATAGAAGGTTTATCTGTAAACTCAAAAGCATAATCGCCTTTCTCGAAATACCACGTAAAATTTGATGCTTCAGCTAATTTTCTTTCAGAGAAAAAGCCTGCAGAGAAATCTATAAAGTCTTCAAATCGTTTGATGTTCTTGCCATCAAGCATTTTGTCAACAGTATTGTGCCATGCCTGATAACTCGTAGTTGATTGTTTACCTTTAATAAAGGAATACACCGAAAATACATATTGATAGATCTCGGGATAAGGTTTGAGGTTCTTGGCGGACATCAAGTTGCACGTCTCAACCATTTTAGTGAAGTATGCCTCCGGGAAATTGGAGGTTTCAAGAAGCATTTGGGGCAAAGCCTTTTTAGCGAAATCAGAAAACTCACCCCGCCCAAATTCAGTTAATGATTTATCAAATTCTTTTACAAATTTTTCGCGGTTATTGGTGAATTGAGTCTGACCAACTATCCCAAAACAAAACAGTAAGAAAATGCATCCCAAAATCCCTTTCATAATCAATTTAATTGAAGTTCTACAGCAGCCCAGTTATCCTTGTTCAAGATACGTATTTTTTGAAAACCGATCTTTGAAGCAAATTCGATCATTTCTTCTACATCAGAAGTAAAAAATCCACTCAGAAAAAGTATGCCACCTTTTTTCAAAAGCGCAGCATACGAAGGCAAATGCGCTTTGAGCACATTTTTATTGATGTTGGCAAGGATCAAGTCAAACTGTGTATCATGAACGATATCAATATCCCCACACAATGCCGTGATTGCTGAACAAGTGTTTCTTTCCGCATTCTCAACCGTATTTTCCACGGACCAATCCTCTATATCGACAGCAAGTATTTCCCTTGCTCCTAATTTTTCAGCGATTATTGCCAAGACACCTGTTCCTGTGCCCATATCCAGCACCTTTTCCGGCATGGATTTCAGCTCAAAAAGAGCTTTGGACATCATCCATGTGGTTTGATGGTGACCGGTACCGAATGACATTTTAGGCATGATCTCAACAATCATTCCCCGAGCTGTTTTCCTGTCATGAAATGGCGCTAGTATGGTCAAATAATCTTCCACATAAACTGGATCAAATTGAGACTCCCATTCTGCGTTCCAATTCTGCTGTTCAATGATGTTTGCCGACCATGAAACCTTCACTTCCGGATGTTGTTCCGTTAAAAAAGTTCCCTGAATAGGATCATTCACATCGATCGACTTAACCTGAGCGTATCCTGTCACACCATCATCCGTTTCAACAAAACTTTCAAAACCGTTTTCTGCTAGCTGAGCGATCAAAACACCCGACCACGGTTCTCGCGGTGATAAGGTGACTTGTAGTTCGAGGTAATCCATCAAAATGAATTTACAATTGCTATAAAAGCATCCGATTTCAGAGATGCGCCACCAATTAATCCGCCATCTACATTCGGGCAGGCAAATAACTCTTTTGCATTGGAAGCGTTACAACTTCCTCCGTAAAGAATAGAAATTGATGCTGCTGTTTCGTCGTCGTATTTCTCTGCAATCCAACCACGAATGGATCGATGCATATCCTCTGCTTGCTCTGATGTTGCGGTTAATCCTGTACCAATTGCCCAGACAGGTTCGTAAGCAACAACACATTTCAGAATGTTCTGCTTGGTCAGATGGAATAAACTCTCATCCAACTGTTTCTTTACAAACGATAATTCTGAACCACTTTGACGCACATCGAACGGTTCTCCACAACAAAAAACGGGTTTTATCCCTGCATTTAAAGCCGCATCCACTTTCTTCTTTAAAAACGCATGGTCTTCCTGAAAGATTGCTCTGCGTTCTGAATGACCAATAAGCACCATTGTAGCGCCAATATCCTTGATTTGAAGCACGGAAACCTCTCCAGTAAATGCACCATTTTCCAGAGGATAAAAGTTTTGAGCTCCCACTCGAATGTGTGGAAGAAGATCCTTGACCAGGCTAACATATGGAAATACAGGAAAAACACCTACTTCTATTCCTTCGGACGGAACAATTCCTGATAATCCTTCAGAAAGTTGCTTTACCTCCTGCGTGGTAAGGTTCATTTTCCAATTCCCAAAAACTCTTTTTTTTCGTTGCACCATAGCTTTTCGTTACGAAGGATGAAGATAATAAAAATAAAAAAGGGAGCCTGCACAATCCTATATCATCCTATACAATCGATAGAAAATGATAGCTCGAAAAAATCCGAAGTTTTTTCTGAACTCCCGCTGAAATTTTAGAATTTGTTTTTTGTTTTTAATATGCACCAAGATCATTCGCCAAATTCCTTCACAAAACGCTCAACGGATGGTGTTTGAATACTGGTAAACTTCCCTTTCACCACTCCATTTTCAAGGTAGACGAGCGAGGGATTTGAACGTGAAATGGTTTTAAGTTCTGTGGCGTCGTTAATGAAAACTGGCACATCAAAATTATTGCTGGATCGAAACGTTCGGATAAACGGTTCTGAAGATGCCGTGAGAAGAACGACAGGAATTTTTTTCTGGTCAAAATATCGCTTCAGTGCTTTCCATTTTTCGATTCTGTTCCAATTTCCTCGTTTGAGGTCAGGCGCATTGATCAATACAATCTTTTTGGCAGTCACGATCGTACGTCGCAAGCTGATTTCCTTGTGGGCAGCATCTTCTTCCAATAGATCGCTCACAACAGCACTATTCCTATCGGAAGCTGTCAACAAAATCACTTTACGGGTTGGATCGAATTGTTCTGTGACAGATGGAGATCTACCCGGCACCAATACTTTCTGATCCATACGAATAAAAGCAAATTCCTTTTCGTTCCAAAGATCCTTACGATTCATGTATTCCTTTTCAGAAAAGTGTTCTTCTTCTCCGGTACGTTTATTCTTCAGGATCATTTCGTTTTCATAAATACCCGGCTTGCCATTGTTCATTTCATATTTAAGATTTTTCCCAACCGCATACGGCCTGAAATCTTTTACAGGATCAAAATACACGACATACAAAATAAACAGCCCCGACACAAAGGCTATAGCTAGCATGCTGCCCCAGTAATTAGAAAAGAAAACACCTCCTACGCGCAACATCCACAAGGCGGCAACGACAGTTAGCAAAAGGAATAAAAGTGGAAAATACCAACTGAACAGAATACAGAATAGCGAGGTAAAACCTAAGCCCCACAAAATGAAGTGTATATTCTGTCTGGCTTTATTCGGTTTAATGATCCATTGCGAAAGGAAGATCCAAAATACCAGGTAGAATAAGAAAAGATCCTTAAATAAAGACTCCTGAGGAGTTAGCGATCTTCCAATCGAACCACTAAAGGCATCACCAAAACAGCCGCAGTCGGAGACACAATGAGGGTGTTTCTGTTCGTTGAAAGTAACAAAGGTCTCGGTTTTCGCTACCTCAAAAAAACGATTACTCCCAGCAGCTTCCTTCAACTTCGCATATCCCTCCGATGAAGGTAATGCATACGTGTCCTGATCTGTGTACCATGAGTCATGGTCGCACGAGGCACTGTGCCATGTCAGGAAAGTAAAGAAAAGCATTAATCCTGCTGCCATCCAGGCGGTAAATCTTATTTTTCCTCCAATCAGCAATAGCACTCCAATTATGATCTCAACAATGCAAATGAACACACCGATACCCAGCGCCCAGGGAATCCAACCTTCAAGAGAAAACGAAGGAGACCCCATCCACTCTTTCAAACGGTAAGCAATCGCACCATCTTGAAAATACTCTTCCAGTTTATAGGAGAATCCAACTGGATCATTTGCCTTGACAAGACCAGAAAGAACAAATAATGCTCCCGTAACCAATCGTGCGACATTGGAAAGAAGTAATCTTCCTTTGAAAACGATGATACCGAAAGTGCTCGTAGCTAACAAAAATAGTCCGAGCAGAAGAAAAAGCCAAAACTGTCCGTCGAATTGTGGCAGAAAACTCAATAAAAGCAGGATAACGCCAAGTACATTCGCTGCGACAAAAATAACATTGAAAAAAAGGGACCTACCCTTAACTGTTTTCAGCTCTTTCATGCTTTAACATCTAAGTGTATCAAAGAGAAGACGGCATAATTGAGCATATCGAAATAGTTTGCATCGATGCCTTCACTAATAAGCGTTCGACCTTTGTTGTCCTCTATTTGCTTTACACGAAGAATTTTCATTAGGATCAGGTCGGTCAATGAACTCACCCTCATATCTCGCCAAGCCTCGCCATAATCATGATTCTTCTTAGACATTAGTTCGTAGGCTTCAGATGCGTATTTATCATAAAGATTAATGGCAAGATCCGCGCTTAATTCCGTGTCTTTCAGTTCTGATTCATTTAACTGGATCAAAGCCATGATGCAATAATTCACGATTGCGATAAACTCTCCGGGAATATCCTCCCCAACCTTACTTTCTCCCGTTTCCTGAAGCGTACGAATTCGTTGTGCTTTAATGAATAACTGATCCGTGAGTGAACTAGGCCTTAAAATCCTCCACGCCGTACCATAATCTTTTGTTTTCTTCAAAAAAATATCTCTGCAAATAGTGATTACATTTGCATATTCCGTGGCGGTTTGATTCATAAAGGTAACGATGAACATTTCAAGGGCTGAAATTACGCATTTTCCCAAAAAGAGGCATGTAAAGTTGCGTGATAAATTGGTGGACCTTAACACTCCACGAATTATGGGAATCATCAATGTGACCCCCGATTCCTTTTATGAAGAAAGCAGAGTTAACTCGACAGAAGACCTGATTAACAAGGTGAGCACCATGCTTGAGGAAGGAGCTGATTTCATTGATATCGGGTGTTACTCTACGCGTCCAGGCTCAAAGCCAATCAGTCAGAAAGAAGAATTGCATCGCCTACTTCCTGCTATTACACTAATCCGGAAGCATTTTCCCGAATGTTATCTTTCCATTGATACGTTCAGATCTGCAGTAGCTAAAGCCGCGATCAGTGAAGGCGCAGACATTATCAATGATGTTGGCGGTTCAACACTCGATCCCAAAATGATAGATGTCATTGCAGAAAATAACACACCATATATTCTCATGCATGGCGTTGAATCGCTGAAAAACATGCATCTTTCTGAAGAAAATAATGAGCTGTTCAGAGACGTTTGTTATTTCTTCAGTGAGAAACTCATACAGCTTGAACGATCGGGAGCAACGGAAGTAATTCTCGATCCTGGATTTGGATTTGGAAAATCTCTGCCTCAAAACTTTGAGTTATTTCATGCACTACCTCAATTACATATTCTTGAACGCCCACTACTTGTGGGAGTCTCAAGAAAGTCGATGATCTACAAAAAACTACATCGAACTCCCGAAGAAGCACTGAATGGCACTACCGCACTCCACACGCTTGCTCACTACCATGGTGCCAACATTTTCAGAGTTCATGATGTGAGAGCGATGAAGGAAGTATTGGACTTGATTTCAGATTAATTGCTTGAAGTTGTCGTTCAATTGATCAATATTTCTTATTATTGAAATGAAAAACTAACTTTTGGTGGAATGAGACCATTCATTTATCTTTTGTTAACGATTGCTTTTCCATTTATGGCATTTTCTCAAACCATAGTTTGGCAAGAGAATTTCACCAATGAATGTTCACTTTCCTGTCTTGGAAACGCATACACGGGACCTAATGGCCCATGGACTGAAACTGTCATGGGAGCACAAGGGGCCAATCCTAATAAGTGGTACGTTTCGTGCGCGGAAAGCAATACAGGAATCGGAAATTGTTCAGGAAATTGCAGCTCGACTGTCAACGAAACATTGCATATTGGAATGGACGGAGGAGGTGCGAATCCTTCTTGCACAACTGGAGATTGCGGAGCGAATTATGCTTTAGGTCCTTGTGCTCCGATCTGCTCTATTACCAATGTGCGTGTAGAATCACCGACGATTAATATGAGCACCTATGCCAATATTTCATTAACGTTTAGCTATGTTGAAGGAGGTAATGGCACTACGGACAATGCAACCGTATGGTACTTTGATGGAACTGTTTGGTCGTTACTGGGTGATCCAACAAGTACATCTAATGGAGCATGTACATCCGGGGATGGTACGTGGACAACTTACACTGTAGGTTTGCCTGCCAGTGCGAACAACAATCCAAATGTAAAAATTGGATTTTACTGGCTAAATGACGATGATAATGCCGGCAATCCGGTATCTTTTGCTGTTGATGAAGTAAAACTCACCCTGGTTCCTCCAGTTGCTGCTTTTTCTGCGTCTCCGCTTTCTGTTTGTCAGAATAATTGTGTGAATTTCACGAATTCAAGTGTTTACGGATCAAACGCCACATTTGCCTGGGATTTTGGTGACGGGCAAACATCTGTCGCTCAAAATCCAGGTTCACATTGTTACACAACTGCAGGAACATTTACTGTTTCACTTACAGTGACTGATGATAATGGTACGGATACGCAAACCAATACGAACTACATCACCGTAACCGCAGGACCGAACGCAGGTTCCGACAACACCACTTCTGCTTGTAATAACAATACAGTAAATCTCGCAGGACTGCTTATCGGGGCCAATCCTGGAGGAACATGGGAAGAAACCACTGTACCGGTTAGCGGAAGATTAAATCCTGCCACCGCAACTTTTGACGCTTCATGTCTTGCTACAGGCACTTATACGTTTAATTACATTGTGACTAGTGGCGCATGTAAGGATACTTCCGTAATGACAGTGAACGTGATCTCTTGTGGGGGTCCGACAGCAGGAATAAATGCCTCATCACAAACAGGCTGTGTTGGTCAATCCATCATCTTCAGTGATAACAGCTGCGGTACCAACATCAATTCTTGGTTATGGTCATTCGGTGGAGGTACACCGGGTACAGCAAACACTCAAGGTCCTCATGCTATCGTTTTTAATAACCCGGGTGTTTACAATGTATTGCTCGTAGTTACAGACGATAATGGAACGGATAGTCAAACGATTCAAGTAACAATAAGTGGCTGCGGTGCCCCAATTGCGGCCTTTAATCCACTTAAAGACACTATTTGCAATCAAACCTGCATCACATTTGACAACAACAGTTCGACCACAGGAACCACAACATACGCATGGTCTTTTCCTGGAGGAACTCCAGACACATCCAATGCCGCAAATCCGGGAGAAATTTGTTATGATACGTTAAGCGCAAATGGATCGCCTGTAACACTGCCGGTGATTCTCACCGTAACAAATACTTTTGGAACCAGCACCTTCACCCAAAATATCACGGTTGTGCCACCACCCACCATCACGGCTTGCTGTGAGGCTATTGTTGAAATGGGAGCTCTGGTTGGGTTAAGTGCCACAGCATCTTCAGGCACTGTAAGTTGGACCTGGATACCTGATGGACAGGGAAATATTGTGAATTGCATCACCTCGAATTGCGATTCGATTAATGCATACCCAATCATCACAACTGACTTTATCGCAACTACAACTACCGCTGATGGATGTCAAGCACAGGCCATCGTAAAAGTTCTGGTTGATTATGAGACTGCTATTGGGGTTCCAAATACATTCTCCCCCAATGGAAATGATATCAATGATATGCTACGAGTGAAAGGAATTGGGATTAATGATATTTACTTCAGAATTTACAACCGCTATGGACAACTGGTATTTGAAACCAAAAAAGTCGATGGTGACTGGCAGGGCCCGGAAGGATGGGATGGCAACTGTAAAGGAAAACCTGAGCAAAACGGCACCTTTCTATATATGCTTGACTATACACTCATAAGCGGAGAAAGTGGTTTTCTCAGTGGAAACATCACTCTAATCAGATAACTCATGAAAAGAAGTATACTTTTGATCTGTTTTATGTCCTGGTTTGGGTTGAATGCCCAGCAAGACAAACACTATAGCATGTGGAATGAAAGTCAGTCCAGTCTAAATGCCGGAGCTGTCGGCATGATGGACGAAGACGTTCGGTTCCTGGCAAATTACCGCATGCAATGGCTAACCTTAAGTGGTCAGGCATTTACCTCGGGGACGTTTTCACTCGACAGTAAGATAAAAATCAACAACTCGTTCAATACGGTCGGCGTTGGGGTAAATTTCACCAATGATTTAACCGGAGACACGAGAATTACATCAAATGTGATTTCAGTTCCACTCGCTTTCAATGTTGCTCTGGATAAAAGAAACTATGTGAGCATGGGTTTTGCACCAGGTTTTTACATGCAAAGCCTTGCTGCGGGTTATCAGACTTGGGATAACCAATGGAATGGGGAGGAATTTGATCAAAGCATTTTAACTGGAGAGTATAACAATACCAGTGCAACATCATTCGATATTGGCGCAGGCATGTATTACAAACACATCATCGATGAAAACACACACATCAAGGGTGGCGTTTCAATGAACCATATTAACGCTCCAAATCTGAGCTATCTTGGCATGAATACAGGCCTTTTTCGAAATGTGAACATTATGATCAGCGGAAGCAAATTTTCTACGCTTCGTAAATTCGCTATTTCCCCTCAAGCCCTTGTTTCATTTATGGGCCCGAATCACAATATTTTGTTTGGCTCTTACTTCGAACATGAATTGTTTGAGAATTCAGAACGCACGGATTACGTGCAGCGTTCATTCTTTTCCTATGGATTATTCATGCGGTGGAACGATGCTGTCATTGGATCATTGGCGTACAAAATTGGAGGGTTTAAACTTGGCGTAAGTTATGACCTCAATTTTTCTCCTTTGAAAACCGTTACTAAAGGCGTTGGAGCTGTAGAAGCCTTCTTGAAGTACAGCATGCGTGTAGATAGAAGTGGCTACATTCACGACCGCAAGTTCTTCCGCTGGAAAGGAAAAGGCAGATTATAAGATCGGACTAACAATAGGCCCGACCAGTTCTTTCTGAAATTTGCTTCCCCCCTTCGATACCGCCTGTATGGATAAATAGTATATTTTCAGTGTGATCTAATGAATTCTGACAATAATTCATAATTGCGTACATGGCCTTACCTGTGTAAACAGGATCCAATGGTACCGCGGTTTCTTGGTGAAAACGTTCCATGAAATCCAGAAGTTCCGATGTGTATTTGCCGTAGCCACCGAAATGAGCATCTTCGTGTATGACGACTTCAGCTAATGCATCTGCCGTCCAATCCTGATCAAAAGCAGTTGAGTTCAAAAGTCCCTTCATCTCCTTCATTGCATCGAATCCTTTAAGAACAGGTACAACGTGAAGTTTAACATCCGCGGGTAATGACGTCAAAATCCCGCAACTGGTCGTAGTTGTTCCCTGCGCAACGAAAACGCTATCGAATTGAACATCACATTCGAAAAGGATTTGCTGACATCCTATCATGCCGAGATAATTAGCCCCGCCTTCCGGAATCAAATAATATCCGGGATGTTCTTCATGCAGGTATTCCAGATAACTTTTTTCGTTTCGATCGCTATATTCCTCTCGGGAAACAAAAATGAATGTCATTCCCAGCTCATGGCATGTCAAAAGCATTGGATTACTTTCAATCGTCAACTCCTCTCCTCTGACCACACCAATACTTTCAAGTCCACAAAGATGACAGGCTGATGCCGATGCGAGCAAGTGATTGGAATAAGCTCCTCCAAAAGTTAAAACACCCTTAAATTTTTGATTCATGGCATGTTCAACATTCAGGCGTAATTTTCTCCATTTATTACCGGAGACCAAGGGATGTATCAAATCATCTCGCTTAACGAACAATTTCTTTTTCGTATTGTTAAGGAACCATGGATGGATTTCCTGAAGTATTGATTTAGACAAATCGAACATCAGTTAATCAATTGCTTTTATTTTTGAACCATGGACAACGAGATGTCGGGATTTTCCAAGCGACCAAACCTTGACGAAGAGGACTATTACCTGAGTCCTGAGGGGTATATCATTTTTACAGAAAAATATCATTTAAAAAGAGGTTATTGCTGTAAAAGTGGCTGCAAACATTGTCCTTATGGATTTGACAAAAAAACGGGTCGAAATAAAAAGAATTAATAGACTCCCTTTTCCGGAAACCTTCCTTTGAACTGGCTCATCACTGATTTAATGTAGGCAATATCCTTATCTACATCTCCTGTAGGCTCAAACAAACTATGAAATCCACCCATCTTTTTTTCATAATCAACATAGGCGATGTAGATGGGAACTTTAGCTTTAAGTGCGATGTAATAAAATCCTTTTTTCCAGTTAGGATTATAGCTTCGTGTGCCTTCCGGGGTAAAGATCATGTATAATTCTTCCCGAGAATTGAACAACTCGACCGCATAGTCCGTAATGTTATTGTTCTTTTTCCGATCTACGGGAACACCTCCCATTGCTTTGAGAATCCAACCCATTGGTGGAAAGAACAACTCTTTTTTTATCAGGATCTTAGGTTTAACTCCGTACATCACGAAAGCGAGTCGCCCTAAAACAAAATCCCAGTTGGACGTATGGGGTCCAACCACTACAACACACTTCTTCACACCGGCCGGTGCCTGTGGATCGATCTTCCAACCGATAAGTTTGAAAATGAACCGTGCTAAAAATTTCATGACTCAAAGTTAGGTATTAAACAATTCACTATACTTTTGCTTAGTGAGCATGCGCAAACAAATTTCGTTGATCGTTATTGGGGTCTTTCTATTGTCCATATCCTGGGGACTGCTCATTCTTGCCAAAACACTTCTCAAAACAAACGAAAACAACAATCTGAATTACCTTCCGGAGGATGTGTCTTTTGCGGTTCGTCTGGATGGACGTGAACTGGCTGAAAAAACGCTCTTCTCTGTATTTATTGAATCCAAAGACGAAGAAGTACTTGAAATGATCCAGACGCTTTTGAAGGAAAAAACTTCCACAGAAAGCGAGTTCAGAAATCTGGGAATCGATTACTTATCGGATATCGTGCTATTCAGAATGAGCATTGAGAATAAACTCATTTCGGGTATCTTGTTCAATGTCTCAAATACCGGACTTTACAAAAAAGGATTAAAAGATTCTCCTACAGCATATGCCTGTAATGAAGATGTAGGCGTGGTTCTCGTGGATAATGATGAGACGCCTCTTGGAAAAGAACGACTGACGTTGTATGCCGAAAGAATGCTTCGAAAACCAACAAACGCAATCAGCTCACTTGAGATCGTCAACCATCAATCAGGGACTTTTTTCGAAATCTTCAGTAATGGAACTCTTTTTAATGACAACGGAATCATAGAACAATCCGATATTCATTTTGGACTTGATGATTCAATGTTATTCATTAATGGTAAAATGAAATTGAATCCAGGCAGTTCCAACAAACTGAATTATCTTGATAAGACACTTGTCCCGCAGGGATTTCATTTTTCCGCAACGCAACTTCCGAAACCACTTAATGACAGTCTGAAAAGCTGGATAAAACCTTTTGGGTGTAACCTTTCGGAGATTCAGGCTCTTTCTTTGAATCTTCATGGGACGAAGATCATCAATCACTCCTCCGGTTTTTTTGTCGTTCCACAAATGGAGCTTTACATCAAAACAACATACGCAACTAACATTAGAGAACTCATTTCCAATCCGAAACTTCAATCCTATTTTGATTACGAAATTGACTCCAACTGTATTCGATTTCAAAATGAAAAACTTTTTTATGCGCAACTTTCTCCCACCGAATTTTATGTAGGCATCAACTCTAAACCTCATTGGGAGCAGCAAACGGGAAAATCACTTGTTCTGATCAATGGAAATTTAAAACCATTGATGAAGATCGAAGGAGGAGGATTAATGACCAGTTTCCTGGAGATGATCCCCGAATACCGCGCAAGTAAATCATTAAGTGAGCACATCGACAGGTTTGAGCTGACTATGCGTCACTCGGAAAAGCACTATGCACTGCTTCAGGGTAAGATGATCTTTGGTGACCATTACCATCCGATGAATGAACTTATAAAATTCCTGTTAACCGGCGAGTTCGTCAACTAATGCGTTGAAATAACCAGGCGCCTTTTGTAAACGGGAGCCATACCAACTGAACATTTCACCATCTACCAGCATTACGTTTGAATGGGGAAACCGTTGTTTAAATTCTTCAACGTGGCCGTCTTTAAATGGAAAAGGTTCAGTGCTCAGGAAGATCATTTCAGGCTGTAATTCACCAAGTTCATCCAATGATGGATATCGCTCCTTTGTACACGCATTATCATAACCCGCTTCTGAAAGCATGGCATCAATAAACGTATTCTTTCCTGCAACATAATTCGGATCCTTCCAGATAAAGTAAAGCACTGAACGACCAGCTTTTCTTAACGCAGCAAAAGCATTAGAAATTCCTAAAAGCAACTGTAAAGAAGCCTCCTGTTTTGCGGTTATCACGCCAATCTGTGTGATCATTTCTTTAGCATCTTCAAGCGTATTCACATCACTGATCCAAACGGGAGCAATCTTTTCTAAAGCTTCAATGTCTGACTTCGTATTTTCTTCCTTGTTGGCAATGATCAGATCGGGACAAAGTTCCATTGCTTTCTCAAGAGAAACTTTTTTAGTGCCCCCTACGCGCGTTTTGGTGGTTTGCCATTCTTTTGGATGAATACAAAATCGCGTAATTCCGACAACCTCTGTATCCAACCCCAATGAGAACAATAATTCTGTTTGAGAAGGCACCAGCGAAATGATCCGCTTTGGAGGAGTTGCTATCACGACATCACGGCCTAACTGATCTCGGAAGATCATATGTCAGGACATGGCTGAAATGATATCGTATCGCGTTACAATGTGGTGATTGCCATTGGGAAGTTTCACCAGTACGGCAGGCGTATCGCGGTCGATCAATTTACATAAATGGTCCAAGTGCGCATGTGACTCTACCACTGGCAGCGCCGCTTGCATCACAGAAGATATCGGAGCATCACGCAACTCAGGGGAATCCACTAATAGCTGGTACACACGGCTATCATCCAACGAACCGACGAATTGATTATCCTTGATCACCGGAATCTGGGAGATGCCGAATTTGCGCATTTTGGCGATGGCATGAGAAACAAGTTCTTCCGCATACAAGGTTACCAAAGGTGTATCCGCATGCTTGGCAACCAATTCACCGGCTGTTTTGAATTCTTCATCCAAAAATCCGCGCTCGCGCATCCAGTCATCATTGAAGATCTTTCCAACATAACGACTACCGTGGTCATGGAATAAAACAACAACTACATCCTCTTTATTCAATTCGTCCGAAAGCTGAAGCAATCCTTTAATCGCAGCACCTGCTGAGTTTCCAACAAAGATTCCTTCTTCGCGAGCCAATTTCCGTGTGTAAACCGCCGCATCTTTATCCGTTACTTTTTCAAACAGGTCAATCACATCAAAATCAACATTGGCAGGAAGAATGTCTTCACCGATACCCTCCGTAATGTATGGATAGATCTCGTTCTCATCAAAAATTCCTGTTTCCTTGTATTTCTTGAAGACCGAACCATAGGTATCAATCCCCCAGATCTTGATGTTTGGATTTTTCTCTTTCAAGTATTTCCCTACCCCGGAAATCGTTCCTCCGGTTCCTACGCCTACGATAAAATGTGTGATCTTACCTTCTGTTTGTTCCCAGATCTCCGGACCGGTTTGTTCATAATGCGCCTGACGATTCGATAGGTTATCGTATTGATTGACATACCACGAGTTAGGTGTTTCAGCAGCAAGTCGACGTGAAACGGAATAATACGAACGTGGATCTGTTGGCTCAACTGCCGTCGGACAAACAACCACCTCTGCGCCAACAGCGCGCAAAATGTCCATTTTTTCTTTGGATTGCTTGTCGTTCAGAACGCAAATAAGTTTGTAGCCTTTGATGATACACGCCAATGCCAATCCCATTCCTGTATTACCTGATGTCCCCTCGATTATGGTTCCTCCGGGTTTGATCAAACCCACTTTTTCGGCATCTTCGATCATTTTCACCGCCATGCGATCTTTCACGGAGTTACCCGGATTAGTGGTCTCTACCTTGGCGAGAATTGTGGCATTGATTTCTTTCGTGATCTTGTTCAATTTAACCAAAGGTGTATTACCGATGGTCTCCAATATGTTGTTATAAATTTTCATCAAAAGCTGATTTGCCGCCAAAGATACCAAATCGATTTCGAGTATTTTTGATCTGTTAATTAAGTTTCATGCAATACATCTTTTTCAAAGCCTGGCTTATTGCTTCCAAGTACATCGTTCTGCGCTATTTTATCATCGCTGGAATAGCCTACCTGATGTTTTATGTGCTTTTCAAAAAAGGATGGTTTTCAAAAAAGATCCAGCAACAATTTCCTTCGGCAAGAGCGAAATGGACAGAAATCTATCATTCTGTAATCACCATGATCATTTTCGCAAGTATGGCTGCCATCGTTTTTAAAGTGGCGCTTCCGCAAACCCAGATTTACATGAGTATTTCAACCAATGGAATTCCATACTTCATCCTGAGTTTTCCGCTCATGTTCCTCGTACACGACACCTATTTTTACTGGATTCACCGTTTCATGCATTTGCCGTGGATTTTCAAACATGTGCATCTTGTTCACCACAAATCGACTAATCCAACTCCATGGACCTCCTACAGTTTTCACATCGCAGAAAGTATCTTAGAAGCGTTGATCCTTCCGATTATTGCTTTTTCCTTTCCAGTTCACAAAGGAGCACTGATCTTCTTTCTCCTTATGCAATTCATCTACAATGTCTATGGTCACTTGGGCTATGAATTGTACCCAAAAGGATTTCACAAAACCCGGATTGGAAAATGGATCAATACGTCAGTTGCACATAACATGCACCACAAGTATTTTAATGGAAATTATGGTTTATACTTTCTGTTCTGGGACCGCTGGATGGGAACACTCGATGAACGCTACGATCAGTTTTCTGAAGAGCGACGTTTACCCTGACCTTTCTTCACTTTTTTAGACAGGATCGGAAGTAGGAAAACGAAGAGTGTCAATGCAGAAACAAATAAATCAAAGCTCTCGGATTCGATCCAGAAGAAATCTTTATTGAAGTGAACAAGCACTGAAAAGCACAATTTCACGCCAAGTATTCCGATAACAATAAATGCGGATTGTTCCAGATTCGGAAATCGATCCATCAGGACAACAAAATACTGCGCCACATAGCGCATGGCAATGATTCCAATGAAAACACCGGCACAAATCAGGAAGATATTAGGTGTGTAGGCAACCACAGCAAATATGTTATCTATCGAAAAGACGATGTCCATGAACTCAACAGCGATCACGGTGGACCAGAAAATACCTAGCCATCCTACCGTATATTTGTAGAAAGCCTTTTGTTTTAGATCGGCCACCTCCTCCTCCGAATCCTTTTCTTTAACAAAGAAGTGATTGAATGCCATCCACAAAAGGTACAAGCCCCCCAATGGTTTTAACCACCAGATGGCCAGGATCTGTTCTACCAACACCAACGCTACACCTCGAAAAACATAGGCGCCGATGATCCCATATCGAAGTGCTTTTTTCTGCTGATCTTCAGGCAGATCTTTTACCATAGTAGCCAAAACGGCAGCATTATCGAAAGAAAGAATAATTTCAAGCAGTAAAATCCCCAGAACCAAAAACAGCACCTGAACGGGATTTTCCGATAGCATTTCAATAAGATGTTTCCACTGTTGATCCATAATTCTGTCGTTTGCAAAGATAGCTTTCAATTCACAGAAATCGACATGAAGAGAAGAATTCTGTAGATTTGTATAGTCACATGGATTTCCAACTTATTTCAGACTTTCAACCTACCGGCGATCAGCCTGAGGCGATTCGTCAACTGACTGAAGGAATTTATTCCGAACTGCCTGCACAGACCTTACTCGGTGTCACAGGTAGTGGAAAAACATTTACGGTAGCGAATGTGATAGCGGAGGTTAAACGTCCAACTTTGATCCTGTCGCATAACAAAACACTGGCTGCACAGTTGTATGGGGAGTTTAAACAGTTTTTCCCGAATAATGCCGTAGAATATTTCGTTTCGTATTATGATTACTACCAGCCGGAAGCTTATCTACCGGTAACAGGGACCTACATTGAAAAGGACCTTCAGATCAATGATGAGATTGAGAAATTGAGACTTTCGGCCACTTCTGCTTTGTTATCCGGTAGAAGAGATGTGATTGTAGTAGCCTCTGTATCCTGTATCTACGGTATTGGGAATCCGAATGAATTCGCCAACAGCATCATGCAGGTTAAAACAGGACAAACCTACTCACGCAATAAATTCCTGTTTCGATTGGTCGAAAATCTGTATGCTCGTGCCGGAAATGAATTCAAACGTGGAACTTTTCGAGTGAAAGGTGATACCGTGGACATTTATCTTGCCTACGCTGATTATGCCTTACGGATTGAATTTTGGGGTGATGATATCGAAGCCATCAGTTCAATTGATCCAATCAACAACAGCAAGATCGAAACTTTTGAAGAAATCAACATCTTCCCTGCAAACATCTTCGTTTCGAGTCCCGAAAATACGCGAACAGCGCTCGAACAGATCGGTGAAGACATGGTCGTTCAAGTTGCTAATTTCAGAAGTTCAGGCAAAGCAGAAGAAGCCAAACGTCTTGAGGAGCGCGTGAGTTACGACATGGAAATGATCCGTGAGCTTGGTTATTGTTCGGGTATCGAAAATTATTCGCGCTATTTTGATCAGCGTCAACCCGGTGAACGTCCGTTCTGTTTGCTGGATTATTTCCCCAAAGATTTCCTGATGGTCATTGATGAAAGTCATGTCACTGTGCCACAAATCCGCGCGATGTATGGAGGTGATCGGTCGCGAAAGATCAACCTGGTCGATTACGGGTTCAGACTTCAGGCTGCAGTGGATAACAGGCCATTGAAATTTGAAGAATTCGAAACACTACTACATCAAACGATCTATGTTTCAGCAACTCCAGCTGATTATGAGATCGCACAGTCTGAAGGCATTGTAGTAGAACAGGTTATTCGCCCCACCGGACTCCTCGATCCAATCATTGAAGTACGGCCTTCGAAACACCAGATCGACAATTTAATAGAAGAAATTCATCTTCGCATTGATCGGGATGAGCGGACATTGGTCACTACGCTGACAAAACGCATGGCGGAAGAGTTACAGAAATACCTGGATAAACTTGGGATTCTGTGCCGTTACATCCATAGTGACATTGACACCATCGAACGGGTTGAGATCCTGCGTCAACTTCGACTGGGAACCTTTGATGTACTGATTGGTGTGAATTTATTGCGTGAAGGATTGGATCTTCCGGAAGTATCCTTGGTTGCCATTATCGATGCAGACAAAGAAGGATTTTTACGCAATGAACGATCCTTGGTACAAACGGTCGGTCGTGCGGCTAGAAATGTCAACGGAACAGTTCTGATGTATGCGGACAAGGTCACCGATTCCATGCGCAGAACGATAGATGAAACTGCCCGAAGAAGAGCACTTCAGATCCAATACAATGAAGAACGCGGCCTGACTCCTACTCCACTGACCAAGTCAAAGGAGAAGATCCTGGAATCTACCAAAGTTGCCGATGGCGATCAAATGACGCGTCAGATGAAATACGAATTCACAGAAGAACTGCCACTTGCTGCAGATCCAGTGGTTGCCTATATGTCCGAAGAACAGCTCAACAAAGCCATTCAGTTCACCCGAAAAGAAATGGAAAAAGCAGCCAAAGAATTGGATTTTATTGAAGCAGCGAGATTACGGGATGAATTATTTGCGCTGGAAGAACGGAAAAAACAAAAATGATCGATTCTTATTTCTTACAAGAGACTGAACGCTTGCTCCTTCGTAAAGTGAGCTTAGCTGATGTGTCCAGTTGGACTGAATTTTTCGACAATAATGACCGACTTCATTTTCTCGGAATAGATCAAACGAAATCGAAGCTGGAACTTGCAACCGGTTGGATCGAAAAACAACTGGAACGCTATGACCAAGAAGGACTTGGCATGCTCGCTGCCATCGAAAAAAGAAGCAATGAATTAATCGGTCTTACCGGAATTGTACCGAGAGAATTGGATGGCACACACTATTTCGAGATCGCATATTCCTTCAAACCAAAAGTTTGGGGAAAAGGATTTGCAACAGAAGCGGTCATACAACTCAAAACCTTTGGATTTAGACAAGGAATCTCCAACCAGTTCATTTCGATCATTGATCTTGAAAATTACAGTTCTCAGGCAGTGGCAAGAAAGAATGGTATGTCCATCCTTTTTGATACAATCTATTACGATTCAAAAGTTCATATTTTTGGAATTCAAAACGAACGTTTATGAAGTTAAATTCACTCATCGGACAATTACAACTACTCGCCATTCTTGAAGGAATTTCGTACATCTCTTTTGGGATAACTATGCCTTTGAAATACCTATACGGACTGAAAGGTCCCAATTACGTAGTTGGCGTAATGCATGGAGCTCTTTTTATCGGGTACTGTTTGTGGGTGGTTTTGGCTTTCCAAAAACACAAAGTTTCGTTTAAGGAAATGCTTGTGCTTCTTCTGTCGTCTATTGTGCCATTCATGACCTTCTGGGCAGAACGTAAAATGCTTAAAAACAAGGACTGATTCGGTCTTTGTAACATTAGTTGCTTTCTATTCGCTGTCATCCCTTCATCTTTGCATAAAAAATGAACCTTATGAAGAAGAATATGGGGTCCGCAGACAGGATCATTCGTTTAGTCCTTGCAGGTGTGATGGCAGGGTTGTTTCTCGGACATGTTGTTACCGGAACACTAGGGATCGTATTAGTTATACTTTCAGGAGTTTTTGTACTGACAAGTCTAATTAGTTTTTGTCCGCTCTACTTGCCTTTTGGAATCAATACCTGTAAAAAATAAAGCCATGTCATTAGAATCAATCCTTAAAGAAGGTCGTGGCACCATCATAGATGTGCGAACGAGAGCAGAATTTTCCGGTGGACATGTAGCCAATTCGATCAATGTGCCACTTCAAGAACTTGAAGAAAAAATGAGCGAGATCGAATCAATGAAACAGCCTTTAGTACTTTGTTGTGCCTCTGGTGGCAGAAGTGGTTCAGCGGAAATGTTGCTAAAAAGAAAAGGCATCGAATGCTACAATGGTGGCAGCTGGTTGTCCGTAAATTACTATGTAAACCAATCAAAATAACAAAAAATGAACTTACTCAAAAACTTATTGGGCTTAGGTCCGAAAGCAGATTACAAACAACTCTTTGCGGACGGCGCTCAAATCGTTGATGTTCGTACAAAAGCAGAATTTGATTCAGGAAACATTCCGGGAAGTAAAAACATCCCCTTACAAATTCTGGGAACTCAACTAAACAAACTCGACAAGAATAAGCCTGTCATTACGTGTTGTGCTTCCGGTATGCGCAGTGCCACAGCAAAAGGCATTCTTAAATCCAACGGATTTAAAGAAGTACACAATGGTGGCGGTTGGATGGGCTTGCTTTCTAAACTTACAAGGTAATGGAAACACACTTTTACAATGTAAACCTTCATTGGAATTCAGGTAGAATCGGAACTGTTTCTTCTCCGGAACTTGATAGAATCAGAAATTCAGCCATAGAAGTGGCAACTCCTCCTGAATTCAACAGCGGCGTCCCCGGCATCTGGTCGCCTGAGCATCTGTTCGTTGCAGCAGTGAACAGTTGTTTCATGACTACCTTTCTGGCAATTTCAGATAATTCAAAATTGGAATTCACTTCTTTACAATGTTCTGCCAAAGGCAAACTTGAAGCAGTGGAAGGAAGGTATCAAATCACAGAAATCGAATTAGTTCCAGAATTGGCTATCTCAAATGAGAATCAACAGGAAAAGGCCATTCGTGTGCTCGAAAAAGCTGAAAAAGCCTGTCTGATTTCAAATTCCATAAAAAGCACCATAACGCTTCATCCGAAAGTGTTGATAACCACCTAAAAGGACTGATTCCTTTAGCGTAGATTATTCCTACCTTTGTCGATATGGACAATCGGAAACATGTTGAGGTTTGCTTCACCCCGGGAGAATACGCCTACTACAAAGATGAATTTGAGATCGTTGTTGTGATTGACGTATTGAGAGCTACTTCTGCCATTTGCGCTGCATTTGACAATGGGATAAAATCGATCATCCCGGTTCCAACTGTGGAAGAAGCGCAGGAATACAAGCAAAAAGGATTTCTCGCAGGAGCAGAACGGAAAGGTCAGATCGTAGAAGGATTTGATTTCGGAAATTCGCCATTCTCTTATATGAAAGAAGAATTCCGTGATCAGGAAGTAGTTCTGACAACTACGAACGGAACGAAATCACTTGATGTTGCGAAAGATGCTGAAGTGGTGGTCGTTGGTTCATTCCTGAATCTTGACGTACTTTCCAAATGGCTTTCTGAACAGGATAAAAATGTACTTTGCCTCTGTTCAGGTTGGCAGGATAAATTCAATCTCGAGGACACCATCTGCGCGGGAGCTATTTCTGATTACTTAATCTCAACAGGGAATTTTACTTCCGATGAAGATTCATCCATTGCTGCAAAATATTTGTATCTTTCAGCTAAGGATAATTATTTTGGATATTTAAAATCAAGTTCTCACCGACGACGATTGAAGAACCTGAATTTAAATGAAGATATCAAATATTGTCTGACACCTAATCAAACGGATGTCATTCCGATATTGAAAAATGGGAAACTGGTCAAATTATAAATGGGTCATCTTTCTTGTCCTGCCACTTTCACTGGCATGGACCTCTCATGAAATAAAAATTCAGAAACGCTGGGGATTCTACGGTCACAAACGAATCAACCGAATTGCCATTTTCACGCTACCTCCGGAGATGTTTGGTTTTTACAAAGAACATTTGGAATACCTCACCGAACATGCTGTTGACCCGGATAAAAGACGTTACGCAGTTGAAGGAGAAGCGCAATGTCACTACATCGATCTGGATCACTATTATAAAAAAGGAGAGGATCCGTTTCTATTGATCCCCAAACGCTGGGATGAAGCGATCAAAAAATATACTGAAGACACCTTGCAGGCATACGGAATTGTTCCGTGGCACATCAACCTGATGAAGTATAAGCTCCAAAAAGCTTTCGAAACGCGCAATGTAGACCTCATTTTGAAGTACTCTGCAGATATAGGCCACTATATTGGTGATGCGCACGTCCCCCTTCATACCACTGAAAACTACAATGGTCAAATGACCGGACAAAAAGGCATTCATGGCCTTTGGGAAAGTCGTCTCGTTGAGATCAATGCAGAATCGTACGATTATTTTGTAGGAAAAAGTAAATACATCAAAAGCACGCTTGATCTTGCCTGGGATGCTGTAAAGGGTTCGCACCACGCTCTGGATTCAGTTTTGGGTATTGAGCGGGAACTTACCAAAGAATTTCCATCAGATCAGAAATACAGTTTTGAGCAGCGTGGAAACCTGACAATTCCGGTCTATTCTTATGAATTTTCTCAAGAATATCACAAACGAATGAATGGCATGGTGGAACGACGCATGCGGGCGGCAATACTAGCAGTTGGTTCAATCTGGTACACTGCGTGGGTAGATGCCGGTCAGCCAGACCTGAACTTACTGCAAAATGTGCCTGTATCTTCAGAACTTCTGGAAGAAATGAAAACGCTGGATGAGAATTTCCACAATCAACAACACAGAGGAAGAATCTGCGAATAATATATATTTTCACTTTTGAATAAACCACATGAAACTTAAAAATCTACTTTTCACATTAACTTTTATCCTTTTAACGCATGTTGTAGATGCCCAACTCATGGATCATAAATTCCATCTTTATGGCCGTTATGGAATGGGCGGCGTCCAAAGTACTTCGTACAGTATTGCGAGCCTAAACGGGGAGATTCTTTTGAAAAAGAACATAGGATTGAATTACAACTTCGATTATCAAATGCGTAAGGACTCTATCAATCAATTCCATACAAGTATGGGAATTCTGGGTGCTCCCGTATTATTTGGAATTGGATTAAGTAATGCTGTGGATGGTGATTCAACCAGTTCTGGCGCTTTTGGAATTCTTGGCGGATTGATTTTACTAGTCTTACCTGATGGATTCAGCTACCATTATTCTCCTGCCTACAGATGGGATATCTCACCGTATGCAAATATTTTAGGTTTAGACTTCATCAAGGACAAGAAAACGGATGATTTCTATTTAAAATATGCCTGTTCATTCGGTCTCAAGTCTACTTATATTATAAATGATCTTTTCACCGTTTCAGGATACATAGAAACCAGACAAGCCGCCCGATTTGGATGGGGATTTGGGGGAGGTTTAGGCGTCGGAGTTTTACTGGGTAAAAAACAAGCTGCAGCACCACCGATAGAATAGATGATAACCGTTTCACATCTCAGAAAAGAATTTGAGTTAAACCGCCAACAACGAAAGGAACTCAATACCCATGATCACATCAGCAATGCTGTAGAAGATGTTTCTTTTGAATGTCAACCTGGAAAAGTATTTTCCTTGTTAGGACCCAATGGCGCAGGAAAGACGACCACTTTACGCATGCTAGCCACGATTTTCAAGCCTACTTCGGGATCGATCGAGATTGCAGGAATCGATGCCATCAAAGAGCCTGGTAAGGCTCGACAAAAAATTGGTTTTCTGACAGGATCTACCGGACTTTATGCCCGATTAACACCGAATGAACTTATCTACTATTTTGGAGAGCTCTATGGTGTCGAAAAAGACATCATTGAACAGCGAAAATTGAAGTTGTACGATCTTCTGGACATGCATGACTTCCAGAATAAGCGCATAGGAAAACTGAGCACAGGGATGAAACAGAAAGTTTCGATCTGCAGAACGATGATCCATGATCCGGAGGTATTGATCTTCGATGAACCTACCAGCGGACTGGACGTGATTACAGCTGAAAATATCATAAAGCTCATCCAATCATGCAAAGACGAAGGTAAAACCGTGATCTTTTCGAGCCATATCATGAGTGAAGTAGATCTTCTGTGTGACGATCTTGCCATCATCGACAAGGGCAGACTTTTGTATTCAGGTACAATGCAAACATTCAGAAGCGAAATGAAAGAGACCAACCTGACCTCTGAATTTATTCGCATCATTCAGGAATCCAGAAACGCTAACGTATGATCAAGACGATATTTCTGAAAGAACTTAAAGACACACTGCGCGACAGACGTACACTGATGACCATGTTGGTTATTCCGTTGCTATTGTTTCCTGTGATCATGAATGTTTTCATTGGGATTTCTGCTGATTTTGAAAAAGATGCCGCTACCAAACCGATCAAGATCGGAATCGTTGGAACGAAAAACAACCCTGTCGAACTGGCTATTAAAGATATTCCCTCCGAGATCAGTAAAAAGACGATCATTCATTACCGTGATACGAATCTGCTGATCAAAGACCTACAAAATGACAGTATTCAACTTGGACTGTTTGTCCCTGTAAATTACAATGTACTGATCGATGAAATGAAACCATGTCACATCCGCGTATACCACGATGTAACCGCCATGGGAATGCAGGAACGCGCAGAACAATATATGGCTGTTGTAGAAGGAAATGAAAAGTTAAACCGTTTGAACAAACTTCACATAGATCAGCAGAAGATCGAACCATTAACGGTTTCTTATGTGAATATTGCTTCCGAAAAGGAGATGATCGGAAAATTAGCCGGAGGCATGTTGCCTTACATTTTTATTGCTTTTGGCTTTATTGGATGTATGTACCCTGCAATCGATCTGTTTACCGGAGAGAAAGAACGTGGCACCATTGAAACACTGCTTACCACACCAGTAACACGTTGGCAAATTTTAATAGGAAAAATGGGCGTAGTGGTATTATCGGGTCTTACCGCAGCCACTTGCGCCTTGCTTGGACTGTTTATCTCCATCGAAACATTGGACATCATTCCTGATCAGGAAATTCTTAAAGTCGTGCATAGTATTTTAAGTCCCGGATTCATTGTCATGTTGTATTCGTTGCTTATTCCCCTTACCGTATTTTTCGCAGGTGTCATGATTCCGATTTGTATTCATGCGAAAAGTTTCAAAGAGGCTCAAAGTATTATAACCCCACTGAATATCGTGATGGTACTTCCCGCGATGGTAGGATTTTTCCCGGGAATAGAATTGAACTGGATTACTGCGGCTATACCGGTAGTAAATGTGGTGCTGGCTACCAAAGAATTAATCGCGGGGACATTAGAAATTGGATTGGTTGCAATCAGTTTTAGCGTGATGACCAGTCTGGCAATAGCGGCAGTGCTTGTTTCGTATAAACGTTTCGATAAGGAAACGAACGTTTTAGCCTGATTACCAACTACCTCCTGCACCACCTCCGCCGGAACTACCTCCGCCGAAGCCACCAAATCCTCCGAAGCCACCACCACCGGAACTTCCTCCGCCGAAGCCACCACCTCCAAAGAAAATTCCGCCTCGGCCCATGGTGAAGCCACCACCGCCACCTCTATTATTTCGAAAAATGAGTAGCAAGACGAATGCAATAACAAAAATTGCAGCCAAGGCACCAGGTAACTCATCTTGCGAATTTTGTTTGGAATAAGCATCGGAATTGTATTCCCCAACTGCAAGTGACTTCAAAACATCAACGGCTGCATGGATTCCATCCGCATAAGCCTCCTCCTTGAATCGTGGGATCATTTCATTATCGACAATCTCTAAACAGGTTACATCTGGAATTGCTCCTTCAAGGCCACGTCCTGTAGCAATGAATACTTTTCGCTCGTTTTTGGAACCCGTGGGTTTAATGAGAATCAATACACCATTATCCTCTTTGGTATGACCTATCCCCCATTTATCTATGACTCGAGACGCATATTCCCATGGCTCATATCCGCCGAGGTCATCGACAATTAATACTGCTATCTGGTTGGAGGTAGAATCTGCAAATAACTCTAGTTCTTTTTCCAAACTCTTTACTTCAGCCTGAGAGATTAAATCCGGAAATTCTGCAGATAAATTATTGAACAATTTAGGCGGCTGAGGACGTTCCGGCAAACCTTCTTGTCCAAGAACGCCGCGAGAAAAGAAGAACAATGATAAAATGACGATCAAATATTTCATTTTCCAAAAGTCATTTCGTTCGATAATTCATTGCGATCATCCGCTTTTCTTGGAAAATGTTCGCCAAGATGTTCACCTGTTTGTTGAATTCCTTTTATCAACCCATCGGCATAACTTGACGCTTTAAAGTCAGTGATCATTTGCTCTTTGATGCGATCCCAAAACCCGGCTTCTACTTTTTCATGAATGCCTTGATCACCAATGATGGCCAGTTTACGGTTGTCCGTAGCAATGTAAAAAAGAACCCCATTGCGTTCTGCAGTGCGATCCATTCCTAATTTCCTGAACAAACGAAAAGCCTTCTGTACCGGGTCTCCGGAACATTTTTGATCTACGTGAACACGGATTTCACCCGAAGTACGCATCTCTGCCTCTTCGATAGCTCTAATGATGCGTTGCTGATCCTGTTCTGAAAAAAATGGATTTGCCATCGTAAAAGAAAAGCGACCGAAGTCGCTCTTGAATTTATTATTCTCTCATGCTTTTAATGTCCGGAGCGAGTTCGGCTCCTTCCTGCGCCTGGAAATAGGCCTTTTTCTCAAAACCAAAAATTCCCGCCCAGATGTTTCTTGGAAATCTGCGAATGTAAGTATTGAAATCACCCACGACATCGTTAAAATCTCCACGTGCTTTCGCTATTCTGTTTTCCATTCCTTCATATTGTGCCTGGAATCCAATAAATGCTTCACTGGCCTTTAGATCCGGATAATTCTCAGACACAGCCAATAACCTCCCTAAAGACTGACCGAACTGATCCTGCGCTTTTTGGAATTTATCAAGATTCTCTTGTGTCATATCGTCGATATTTACCGTCACACGAGTGGCGTTAGCACGCGCTTCCACGATATCTTTCAATGTCGATTTTTCATAATCTGCATTGGCCATGACGATTTCAAACAAGTTTTTTGTTTTGTCCATTCGGGCCTGGTACTGCACCTCCACCTGTTGCCAGGTTTTATTTACACCATTCTCCTCCTTGTCTACCATGGAATTATAGGTAGAACATCCATTAAAAATCACTACTAAAAGTAGCCCTAACACTGCAAAAAGGGCGATCCTTGATCTGCTCATCGTTTATAAAAATTAAGTAACTAAAAGTAGAACAAAAAACACAACTGACGAATGAGTTAACAAAAAATGGGAGACCGAAGCCTCCCATTCCATGTGTTTTTAAAATTTATTCCTCAACCAGTCGATCAATCAACAGAATTTGCGAATGCGATCAATCGATCCTCTGTTTGAAAACCGAGAACAGATTTAATGAGTTTTCCTTCGCCATCTATGATGAGTAAGGTCGGATATGCTCTGACTTTATAAGCAGTTGCTATTTCAGCACCGTCAGCATCCAACTCAACGTCAATCTTAAGGTTAATGAATTTTTCATTGTACAATGTTCCTACCTCAGCATTTTTAAAGCTTGTAGCAGCCATTTTTTTACATGGTCCGCACCAGCTGGTGTAGGCATCGATGAAAATATATTGTTCATTCTTTTTTGCCTGCACTTTGGCATCTGCCAGAGAAATATGCTTGAAGCGAATACCTTCTTCTTCCTGTAAACGAAATTTTGAATTCGAACGCACAAAAGCCATTGAAATCGAGCTGAGAATCAGCAGTACCAAGATTTTTTTCATTTCTGTTTAATTATTGTTCTTTAAAAGTAACTTTAAACCGAACCAATGATAACATTGTTTTTTTAAAGGTACATTGATTTTTCAAAAACCATTCCAATTTCAGTGCTTAAAGATCTGATTTTTCTAACAGAGGATAAACGAATTCGATCAGAGGTCAATGATTTCCTGGAAGAATGGCATTCTCCTTCCACTGACATAACGCTTCAGACATCTGGTTCCACAGGAGTACCTAAAAAGATTCTTTTTAAAAAGGAGTACCTTAGAAAATCAGCACAGAAAACCAATTCAACTTTTTCTGTAGAACCAGAAGGTTCGGCTTTTCTTTGTTTGTCGACACAAACGATAGCAGGAAAGATGATGATCGTTCGTGCCATTGAAAATAAGATGACACTCTATGTTGGAGACGTGCGATCAAATGCACTTTGTACCATTGATATATCTTCTTTCGATCTCATGGCGATTGTTCCCTTGCAACTGAATGAAGCTTTGGCCGGTAATCCGAACCTGATCAAGGAAAGTAAAACGGTACTCGTAGGCGGCGGACCTATCCACTTTGAGCAAGTTGAAGCACTTCAAAAAATAAAAGCCTCGGTCTACCACACATATGGCATGACTGAAACATTATCCCATGTGGCATACAGGAAAATCGGATACCGGAACGAAGCATTCTACACACCTCTGGAAGGAGTTGAACTAACAGAAGATCACGGCTGCCTCGTTATTAACTACAACGAATTGGGAATTAAAAAATTAAAAACAACAGACACAGTTATTTTTGATGCTCAGGGCAAATTCAGGATCACCGGCCGGGCTGATTTCACCATAAATAGCGGCGGACTCAAATTCCAACCGGAAGAATTGGAAGAAAAAATCACTCACCTGATCACAAGACCTTTTTTTATAGGAGGAATTCCAGACAACTTGCTCGGTGAGCGAATTGTATTATTAATTGAGGGAAAGAAACTGGAAGATGATGAACAACTTCTGGATCAAATTAAACCACTTCTTCCGCAATTTGGTTGTCCGAAAGAGATCAAATACCTTTCATCCTTTTTACGAACGCCAAGTTTGAAAATCCGTCGGAAAGAAACACTAAAACAACAGTGAATCAATTTGATACATATTACCGACTTCTTGGCTTATCGAATAATGCCAGTCAAAATGACATTAAAAAGGCATACCGAAAATTAGCATTGAGGTATCATCCAGACAGAAACCCAGAACCTTTAGCGCAAGAGAAATTCATTTTAATCACCGAAGCTTACGAAATCCTGCTCGGAAACAAGTCCCTACCTACTAAAAAACAACAAACGTCTTCGCCCGATGAGCGTCGTAAAGAAGCGCAGAACAGGTACAGAGAATTCATGAAAAAACAGGAACGCGAAAATGAACGTTTCTTTCAAAGTTTATTCAAGGGAAGACAATTCCGCATTATCAAAATTTCTTCGGTTATCGGTATGTATTTATCTCTTTTAATTCTATTGGACTGGACACTTACACCCAGAGAAGAAAAAGAAACGGCCGCTTTTTACTCGAAGGATGTCTATGGGGGCACTTCCGATGAGAACGTGTCATTGATTGTGACCGACAAGGGAAATGAATACTGGGTATCAGGAATGGATGCTGGTCTTTACAGGCATTACCCAAATTTGAATATCGAACGATCAAGGATATTTCATGAACCCATAGAACTGCGGTCAATTCGCAAAATGGAGCTGGCAGTTTACCATCTGCCTTTTACTTTTTACAACTTCCACACGTTCTTTCTGCTTATTTTCTTGATTCCACTGGGCGTGCGATTAATCAAACGCAAACACCTCTATTACACGTTTGCCTATTATTTTGCAATGTACATTTCTACCTCAGTAATGGCGATCTATTTACTTTCGAACTACCATTGGCTTCACGCACTGACTTTAGGGTTGGTTTAATTCAATCGAGTTTTTTTTGAAATACTCATTCAATCGAAAGATTCATTCTGTAGGCATCACTGAAATATTCAAATAAACTTTAGCTTTGAGAAAAGTTGCTTTCCTATGAGAATTTCCTTTCTTCTGATTTTCCTTGTGAATTCGATCGTTTTGTCTCAAACGATTCAATCGCCTTCAGCGTTTTTTGGTCGACCGTTGGGTGATCAATTTACTCGTCATCACGAGGTAGTGAGCTATTTTAAACAGCTTGAAAAGAATGCAGGCGATAAACTCAAGCTAATTCAATACGGTACAACCAACGAAAACAGGGAATTACTGTTGGCATTCATTTCAACACCTGAAAACCTCGCAAATCTGGAGAAAATCCGAATAAACCACGCGGCCCTGAATAAAGAAGAAAAAACAGCGATCGTGTGGTTGAGTTATAATGTGCACGGTAATGAAAGCGCCGGAACCGAAGCTGCATTACTCACGGCTTATGAACTCGTTACAAAACATCAGGATCTATTGAAAAACACGGTAGTCATTCTTGATCCGTGCGTCAACCCTGATGGTCGAGATCGCTATGTGAACTGGTACTACGAGCAAAAAGGAAAAGCCGCCGATCTGAATGCTTCAACCACCGAACATCAGGAGGAATGGCCGTCAGGTCGTCCAAACCATTACTTGTTCGATCTAAACCGGGACTGGATGTGGAATACCCAGAAAGAAACGCAACAGCGCATCGCTGTTTACAACCAATGGATGCCGCATGTGCATGTCGATTTCCACGAGCAAGGCATGAATGCTCCTTACTATTTCGCTCCGGCGGCGGAACCTTATCACAAGGTCATCACCGATTGGCAACGGGAATTTCAGAACGGAACCGGTAAAAATCACGCAAAATACTTCGATCAGAATGGCTGGTTTTATTTTACAAGAGAAATTTTCGACTTACTCTATCCAAGCTACGGGGACACCTACCCTACCTACAATGGGGCGATCGGGATGACCTATGAGCAAGGAGGCAGCGGACATGGCGGTCTGACCGTGATCAATGATGACGGAGATACACTCACTCTTTATGATCGTCTTTTACACCACCATATAACAGGTATTTCCACTGTCGAATACGCTTCCGGACAAGCATCTGCACTGATCAATAACTTTCACAGCTTCATGAAACATGAAAACTTGACTTACAAATCATTTGCAGTGAATGGAAATGAAGATCAAAAAACTGCTTTACTGAAATTACTTGATGCGCATCAGATCCAATATACTCAGGGAATGAACAGCAATTCCAAAGGATTCGTTTACAGTAAAGGTGTGGAAAGTACTTTGCAGGTCACTGAGCAATTCATTGTGATTCACACCGATCAACCGAAGGGTGCCTTGGTCGAAGTATTATTCGAACCAAAAACAAATTTGCCTGATTCCCTTACATATGATATCACTGCATGGAACCTTCCTTATGCCTATGGTTTGGAAGCCGTTGCATCAAAAACGAAGATTCCTTCTCGACCTTTGAATTTAACGATCCCTCAATTGAATCGTTTGATTCCGGGTGCCTATGCCTATTTATTGAATTGGAACGGAATGAACGATGCACGCTTTCTTTCTGAAGTTTTAAAGGCTGGTATAAAGGTGCGCTACAATGAGCATCCTTTTGAAATGGAAGGAAAATCCTATGGTCGGGGAACTTTGATCATCACACGAGCAGATAATACTGCTGGATTTGCGGAAAAACTTGTAAATCTGGCCAATGAAACAAACGTGCTTCTTACTGCAACGATGACAGGCATGGCTGATAAAGGCTACGATCTTGGTTCTTCGAGCGTAAAATTGATTCATGATACACGCATCGGAATGATCCAAGATCCGAGTGCATCTTCACTGAACGTGGGAGAGGTATGGCATTTCTTTGATAATGACCTGCACTACCCGATTCAACGAGTTTCCTTGAACGCCCTGGATGCGTCATTATTAAATCATCTGGATGTGCTCATCGTCCCTGAAATGTGGTCAGTACAAGAAGGTTCTACAGAAGATGTCATGAACTGGATACAACAGGGCGGTAAGCTGATTACACTGGGAAATGCTGCTAAATTATTCGCGGGCAAAGAAGGATTTAAACTGAAAGCACGAGAAGTTAGCAATACACCAAAAGAAGATCCTACAAGCGTTGACTCTAAACATGAACACAGACCTATTCAATATGGTCAGGCTGAACGTGAAATGATCAGCAACACGATCACTGGAGCCATCTTTAAATGTACATTGGACACATCAAACCCATTATGTTTCGGTTATCCGGAAACTTACCACACCCTAAAATTGAGTAGCGATGCTTATGATTATCTCGGAGAGCACGGTAACGCAGCCGTTTTAGGCAACAACCCAAAACCTCTAAATGGATTTGCAGGAGGAAAAGCATTGTCACATCAGTCAAATTCATTGCTCATCGGTCAAGAAAATTACGGTGCAGGTTGTGTTATATACCTTATCGACAATCCACTTTTCAGAGGATTCTGGGAGAATGGTAAATTGTTTTTGGTGAATGCGCTGTTCTTTGCGAATAATTAATCCCTTTCATTCTTTTTATAAGCCTCCGCTTTCAAGGATTGAATCGAAACATTCGATTTTGTATCTCCATTCCAAACATAGGCGTAAAGGGTGTCTGAGTGACAATTTCCCACAGGAAAGGCATAACTCATTGAACGTTTAAAGTTGTATATATACATTCCGTTAAATTCTGTTTTATAATAACTTGCATCTTTTGAAGACAGTACAATCCGTACATTCGTATCCTCGTGTGTTCCTGAAAGTTCAACCGTTAGTTTGATCAAGGCGACTCCCTCAACAGGTAAAACCAAAGCCTCGCTGTAGGACTTCTTTTCAGAAAGCTCAGCCTGACCGACTTGACTCATGTAAACAGAATTATAGTTTTTCGGAATTTCTGCTTTGGGGGCGTCCGTATACCACTGAAAGAAATGCGACCAATAGGTATGTTTTGTTGTAACACCACCTCGAATGATGCCTTCGTGCACTTGAAAACCTTGAAACAATGATAAACCAATGAACGGGATACCCATTGAAACGATTCCTATGCGCCATTTCCTGTCGATTGTGTGGATAGCAGTACCAAAGACGAGTACAACTAACGGAATGTATTCGATCAGAGGACGTTGCCCAAATCCATCCCCATACGTCCAACACCACCAAGAGGAAAGAATATAGATGATCAGAAGCAGAGGCCACAAAAATAAAATCAATAACATGAGATCCCTCTTTGCAAAAACGAACATCGTAAATAGCAGCATAATGAACAGGTAAGGCGACCAGATGAACCAACCTTTTTCGTACGAAAACAAGAATTGAATAAAATGTGGATGGATAAAATCAAACGTCTCCTTGCCATAGGAATACACGACAAAACTACCTGTTTGCCAGAACCACAACAATGGTGATATCGATAACAGCATTACTCCTGAAAGGACAACAATCCATTGTGTTCGAAATGAATTCAAATATGTCCTCAACGCTAAACTCAACGACTCGTTCGTCAATTTCGCAACCATGGGAATAAACAATAGCATGACAGCATTGGTCGGTCGAACAACGATCATTAGCGCTAACAGAATTAGTGCAATTGAAAGATCCTTCGCCCGTTTCATCTTAAAAAATCGAATCAGTTGATGCACATAGAAACTACATAGGAAAAAACTGAAAACATGTCCCACTGAATGGTCGTAAACCGTGTAATACCAAGCGTTCGTCGCGAAAACAGCTAAACACAAAACCACCAAAGATGTCTTCTCGCCTATTTCCAACAAGCGCAGCGAAGAATAAAGCGCCCGAAGGGCAAACATGAGGTAAACAACATGCGCAAGACTGATACACATTTGAAATGGCAAGGAATAACCATCACAGGCAAAACCTCCAATCCAGGCGATCAACCAGGCCACAAAGAAAAACGGTGCATACAGCAGCGCCAAACCTGGAAAGGTTTTATTGACTTTTCGGCCATTAGGTTGTTGATTGAGAAAATCCTTGAAATGCGATCCGTCCGATGGATAATACGCCTTTTCTATTGCCGAAACGAAGCCAAATTGAGCGTCTTGATAGATGAAAAGAGCAGGCAAATAGGCATAATACCCTTTTCCATCTCCGTTGATTGGTCGGTCGAACCTGCTATTCCAGTCACGCAGTCCAATAACCAACGTAAGCAAAACGAGCCACAACAAGCGAAAAAACCATTTATCCAATTGAACCTTCATCCGAGAGCCAAATTAGCGCTTTTCGAGCCAATTCAGGTTTAAAATGTACATTTGTCCGGTAATGACGATCACCAAACTTTCCATTCTGGTTCCTGCATACAATGAGGAAAAGACGATTTCAGAAGTGCTTCATCGTCTGGCCGACCTTCCATTACCTGAAGGCATGCAAAAAGAGGTGATCATTGTAAATGATTGTTCCAAAGACTCGACCGGGAAGGTGATTGAAGAATTCATCAAGAAAGTCGAAAACGGGATTTTTATAGGTTTTAATCAACCTGTAAATCAAGGAAAAGGAGCCGCTTTACACAAAGCCATCGAAATGGCTTCCGGAGATTACATTGTTATTCAGGATGCTGATCTGGAGTTGAACTCAAGTGATATTTTACTTTTACTTGCCGGAATCACAGAAAAAAATGTGGATATCATCTATGGCTCTCGGTTTTTGAATGATACACATCAAAACACGAATTTCCTTTGGCACATCATGGGTAATGGCTTTCTAACGAAATTATCAAACCTCTTTACAGGATTCAGACTTACCGATATGATGACTTGCTACAAGCTCATTCCTGCGGAAATCATTAAGTCAATGCCATTGAAAGAAAAACGATTTGGATTTGAGCCCGAAGTCACCCTTCGTTTAGCGAAGATCAAAAGACTTCGTATTGCTGAAGTACCGATTTCTTATGTAGCCCGGACTAAAACGGAAGGAAAAAAGATCAACTACAAAGACGGCTTACGTGTGATCTATTGTATACTGAAATATAAGTTCAGTAAGTAAAATGGTTTCGCAGGATTGCAAATCCTGCGTAGCAATTATTCGTTTTGCGATTTCTTTGTTGGCAATTGAAATCCTAATCCTGCGGAAAGAACCAATTCATCAGTTTTTTCCGTACCGGTTGATAACCCTCGATAAGAAGAATTCAAATAGGCGACATCAACAAAGAAATGGAAGTATTTCCAAATGAAATAATTCGCTCCAACATGAACTGCAAAAGATGGAGACAATTTTAATTGATTGCTGTAAACATCCCTAGGTCTCATAAGGACAACTCCGGGTTGCAGACCGAGATAAGGCGACAGATTTCCTTTGCCTCCGTGCAGGTAAACGCCAAAATAAGTACGCATGGACTGATGTACAAAAGGAGTATTGCTGCTTTTGTTCTGACCGTCAATAAAGAAATAGGTCTCGCCTCTCAAACTCATTTTGGCCTCCGGAAAATATTCCAGAAATCCATGCAGGTAAATGTTGGCATCGTTTCTATTCAACATCGTGGACGGCGCAATGGTTGCTGAGGCCTTTATCAATCTCAGATTGCGGTAGGAGTCATTCTGTCCATGAGCAATCAACGCAAGGAAGACAAAAAAACCGAGTATGTTCTTTTTTACCATAAATCTCCGATTTTATAGTTAATTCCTAAGTGAAACAGTAAATGGCCCTCCAGACTGGCACCTTTTTCATGGTGAAAAACAACAATACCATTTTCTTGTTCGGCATGTACATGGGTTCCTAAGTGTGTCATGTACTGACAAACAGCGGACAAATCAAGCCTTGGAGATAAATTGTAATGTACCCCTACCCCTCCTTGCACAGCTGAACTCCATCGTTCGTCAAAATGAGATCTGTCAGAGTTGTCTTCAAGTCTGGAGTAATCAAAGCAATGTCCAGCGAGAATGTACGGCCGAAAACGTAGCGCCGTTTCTCTACCCGGATAAAACAGAACACTCCAACCGATATGGTAATCTGTTCGGTTCGCAAAATCACCGATATCACTCGTGATGTAATCAAAGAACCAATCGGAGTTCACTTTATCCGCAAACTGCAAGCGAAATTGTCCCCCAACGCCTGTCCCCACATTCCCGGAAAGTCCATCATTGAAAGCACTTACGGTAGTCCGTACCCCAAGACTAAAGATCCCTCCCTGATTACCTTTGATAGTTAGAGGTTGTGCTATTCCGAGAAGGGGAAATAGCAACAAAAAAAGCAGGTATTTCATAGTATGGTTTTCCCTTCGAACGAAAGAATTTGCCAAGTGTTGCATAAAAGCAAAAAAACCACGGCGTACCGTGGTCTTTCATCAAAATTCAAACTTATCTTATTTACCGAATTGTTCGATAACCTCTGTAGTCACGCCCGTATTCGAGAATCCGCCATCATGGAACAAATTCTGCATGGTTACAAATCTTGTCAGATCGGAGAATAAAGAGATACAATAGTCCGCACAAGCATTGGCATCAGCGTTTCCTAGTGGTGACATTTTATCGGAGAAAGAGATAAACTCACTAAATCCTTTCACGCCACTTCCTGCAGTGGTCATGGTTGGCGATTGAGAGATTGTATTCACACGCACTTTTTTCGCAACCCCATAGTGGTAACCAAAACTTCTTGCTACTGATTCCAGATATGCCTTGTTATCAGCCATGTCATTGTAATCAGGAAATACGCGTTGAGCAGCGATATACGTAAGCGCAACGATAGATCCCCACTCATTCATGGCATCCAGTTTCATTGCTGTTTGCATCACTTTGTGGAATGACAACGCCGACACATCTAATCCTTTCAATGTGTAATCGTAGTTTTCGTCGGTATAATGATTTCCTTTTCGAACGTTTACAGACATCCCAATTGAGTGCAAAATAAAATCGAGCTTTCCGCCCAACGCTTCCATGGATTCCGTAACCAACTTTTCAAGATCTTCCACACTGGTAGCATCTGCCGGGATCACTTTGGAACCTGTTTTTTCAGCAAGTTCATTGATCTCACCCATACGCATCGCTATCGGAGCATTCGTCAAAACAAATTTTGCCCCTTGCTCATGCGCTTTTTCAGCTACGTGCCAGGCTATCGACTGACTGTTCAATGCACCAAAGATAATTCCTCGTTTACCTGCTAATAAATTGTTTGCCATTGTTTCAAGATTTTGGACAAAGATAGGCAGATAAATTAAACTGATAATACGCTTCCCTTCCGCACAATTGAACTAATTTTGCACACAAATTTCGAATTTGAACCCTAATATCCCCTCTTCTGAAAAACCACGCGTTGTGATTGTTGGCGGTGGTTTCGGCGGGTTACAACTTGCAAGGTCACTTTCAAAAGACCATTTTCAAGTAGTACTTCTGGACAAAAATAATTTTCATCAGTTTCAACCCCTTTTCTACCAGGTCGCTACTGCCGGACTGGAACCCAGCTCCATCGCCTTCCCTTTCCGCAAAGTGTTCTCTGACAAACCCGGAATGCATATCAGGATGGCAGAGGTCAACGAAATCTCATCAAATCAAAAGATAATCCACACAAGTATAGGTGAGATATCCTACCAATACCTCATCATCGCTACTGGAGCAGACACAAACTATTTCGGGAATTCAGAAATTGCACAAAACAGTCTTCCCATGAAAAGTATTCAGGAGGCGTTGCAATTGAGAAACACGCTCTTTCAACGCTTTGAAGACGCACTTCTGACTTCTACCGAAGAGGAACGACAATCATTTTTAACTATTGTGATCGTCGGTGGAGGACCAACAGGCGTTGAAGTAGCGGGGACACTTGCCGAAATGAAACGCTTCATCTTACCTAAAGACTTTCCCGAGATGGACTTCAGTCAGATGCGTATCATTCTTCTCGAAGGATCACCAAGAGTGCTGAACGCCATGCAAGAAGTTTCGTCGTATAAAGCTGCGAAATACCTTGAAAATATGGGCGTCGAAGTTCATACGGGAACGGTAGTCACCTCCTACGACGGAACAATTGTAACCCTTAAAGACGGCACTCAATTATCCTCCAAAACACTAATTTGGGCAGCAGGAATAAAAGGCAATCTCATTCAAGGGTTACCTGAAGGGGCCTACAGTCCGGCAAACCGCTATTTGGTGAATGAATTCAATCAAGTGGCAAATTGCGAATCTGTTTATGCTGTTGGAGATATTGCCTGTATGATCTCTGAAAAATATCCTAAAGGTCATCCTCAAATGGCTCAACCGGCTATCCAACAAGGAAAGCTCCTGGCATCCAACATTCTTCGATTGGTTCAGAATAAGCCACTCAAACCTTTTAAATATAAAGACCTTGGAAGCATGGCAACCGTTGGAAGAAATAAAGCTGTTGTTGAATTACCGAAAGCCAAATTCCAGGGATTCTTTGCGTGGATCCTTTGGTTGGTAGTGCATTTGAAATCAATCTTAGGCGTACGAAACAAATTTCTGGTTCTCTTGAACTGGATCTGGAACTACGTAACTTATAACCTGTCGCTCCGTTTGATCATTGGTCCTGCGAAAAAAAAGACACTGTAAATTGACGATTAGACTATGAAGCGTTTTTTCAAAAGCAAGTGGTTCCGCATTCCCTTCTTCACGTTGACTTTTCTGTTTGCGTTGATTGGATTCTTTTTAACCGGTTCTTACGTGGCTATAAAAATGAAGTGGACCAATGACTCTGGTATCGTAGATGCCAACAACCGCTACTTTTCTGAAATGCAGGATAAGTACGACCAGTCTTTCCGCAAGATAAAGGACAAAACTACCTATGAAGATCACGAGGCACTTCATCGGATCTTAATCCTGAACAAGTATTATCCAAAGAATGCGGCTTTTATTCTTCATGCCTACCGGAAGAATCACAATGCGGAAGAAATTCTCAGAATGCTAGATGCCGTTGACATTCAGTTAAAAGACGACAAACGTTATTCGAAAGAAGTAGCGACCTATTTCTATGAGAAAAAACACATTAAAAAAGCAGCAAAATCTGAAAGTGTTTATGACTGGATGAATATTGTGGAATGGAAAACCTTCAAGGAGGCTGTGGCAAAGGATAAAAAATTGATCGATTCTGCAGCAAACCTTACTGGAGTTGAACCAAGATTGATCGTAGCGTGTTTAGTAGGTGAACAAATTCGACTTTTTAATTCAGGACGAGAAGCGTACAAGAAATGGATCGGTCCTTTGAAAATTCTTTCTGTTGAATCACAATTCTCCTTCGGTGTAACGGGAATAAAGGAGCATACAGCCAAGGAAATCGAGCGCTTACTTAAAGACCGAACGAGTGTTTACTACCTCGGCGAGAAATACGAGCATTTACTGGACATTCACACCGGAGATTCCACAGGTCAACGTATTGCAAGATTGACTTCCTATAAAAATCATTTCTATTCCTACCTGTACGCGGCAGTTTTCTTAAAACAGGTCAAAATGCAATGGGAACGGGCAGGATTCCCGATTGATAAGCGCCCTGAGATCCTTGTAACGCTGTTCAACGTTGGTTTTCCGCAGTCTGAACCAAAAGCAAATCCGCGTGTAGGAGGCTCAACGATCCAGATTCAGAATAAAAAATATTCTTTCGGAGCCATTGGCTACCAGTTCTATTACAGCGGCGAATTGTATGACCTCTTTCCATTCAAATCCAAAAAATTCGACTGGAACAATGAAGTGTAAGCCTGTTATAGTTCTGTTGTTCATGCTCATCAGTAATTGGAGTTTTTCACAGATTACTGATACGATCATTCCTAGCGATACATTACCTCCATTAAAGCCTGATTATACATGGCAAAAACTGGCCAAAGGGATTGAACTGATTGAAACGGATGCGCCAAAAAGATCAATCATCGGCGACTCCCGATTAATTATCCTGAAAATTGACCCACGAGCATTTGATTTTTACCTGATCACAGCAACGGAATACAAAACCAAAAAGACAGTTTGCGAATGGGCTGATACATTTGCTTTCAATGTGGTCATGAATGCAGGAATGTACGAACTCAGCAACGGCTTGATCAATCGAGGTTTTATGAAAACCCATCAGCATTACAACAACCGAAACTTCAATCCTGCCTATAAAGCAATGATCGCTATGCATCCTGTTGATAGTCTCAACTCAACATTTGATATTATCGATCTCCATTGCGACCCATGGGAAAATGTGAACAAACATTACCACACCTACGCTCAAGGCATGCGAATGATCGACTGCAATGGTGAACCACTTGGCTGGAACAAACGAAATCAATCGTGTAGTATGCTTGTGGCTGCGTTGGATCATGAAAACAACCTCTATTACATCTTCTCGCGCTCACCCTACACGCACAATGAAATGATTCGTTTTATGCTGGATTTTCCTTTTGAACTAACCAACGCTATCTATCTTGAAGGCGGTCCGGAAACCAGCTTATATGTGAGCATTGGCAACACTGTTCTGGAGAAACTGGGAAGTTATGTATCTGTTACCTACCCTACCGATGCGAATGAGCAATTCTGGCGCTTGCCGAATGTAATAGGACTCAAAGCCAAATAAATTCATACATTCTTTTCGGGCATCGTTTTAAATCGGCAGCAAAGGAAGATGAATTGGATTTTGTTGAGAATTTGTTTGAACCTGCTACTTACTTTTCACTCTGAAACAATCCCTAATTTCAATGAAGTTCGATCTGTAACCCGTCGTAGGCAGGAAAAACATTCGTAGGAAGGATACGTTCAATCTCTTCATGCTTTCCGAAAAGATGCGATATGTGTGTGAGATAGGCTTTTTTAGGTTCTACTTTATCAATGAATTCAAGTGCTTCAGTCAGATTGAAATGCGACAAATGCGGTGAATGATGAAGCGCATTCACAATCAGAACTTCGGTACCTTTCAATTTTGAAAGTTCTTCCTCTGCAACCGTTTTGGCATCTGTGATGTAGGTCAACCCTTTAATTCTGAAGCCCAGAACAGGCATCTTATAATGCATCACCTCTACAGGAATTACTTCACAACCAGGATGCAACTCAAACGGCTTATTTTCAATACGATGTAATTTCAATTCGGGTATTCCGGGATAGCGCTCCTGTGAAAAAACATAGTGAAATTCCCTTTTCAAGGCTTGTTCTACGCGATCGGTACAATAAATATCCATCGGCTTACCTTGACGGTAATTGAAGGCGCGCACATCATCCAGTCCGGCAACATGATCTTTGTGTTCATGCGTAAAGAGTATTCCTTCCAGATTCTTTATTTCCGCTCTAAGTAATTGTTGTCTAAAATCCGGACCTGAATCAATGACATAGTTCTTGCCATCAATATCGATCAAAATACTGCTTCTCAAACGTTTGTCTTTCGAATCCTTAGACTGACACACATGACAATCACACGCAATAACCGGCACTCCCTGTGAGGTTCCTGATCCGAGTATAGTTGCTTTGATCATAGGCTTTTCAGGATCGGATCAATCGTACAATGAACACAATGCATCCGGAGATCATTCCTAGTCCGCCAAGTGGCGTTAATGGACCCAAAATTTTACTGGATACGCCTAAAATATCGCTTAACGCAAGTAAGTAAATAGAGCCGGAGAATACGAACACACCGGCAAGAAGCAAGCGATAAGTCCAGATAAGTGAAAAAGGAATTCGTTCTGTGTTCAAACCAAGAATCAGCAGGATAAATGCCATATAAAACTGGTATCTCACCCCTACCTCAAAGGACTGGATCTTTTCTGCAGTCACAATAGATTTCAACCCATGCGCACCAAATGCACCAAGAACAATAGCTGTAAGCAGCAATAAAAATGCGGTTAGAACGATACGTTTATTCATGTGTTTTACTCAATTCAAGGGTGTATTCAAAAACATCTTTCCAGCCTTTCCACTTAGCATAATTGCCAATGGTTTCGTTGTGCCAGATGAAAACAAAATCTCCGCCGTAAGTTTTGACCTCATCCATCAGTTTTTTAACGACTTCTTTAGCGTCCTCGGGCTTCAGATGCATGTACTCATGCAATGTCCCATCCATGTAGGCAAAAGGATGGATAACGAGCTGAGAGGTTTTGTTGAATTCCAGGTCAAACCATTTGAACGGTCTTGCGGTACCTGCCCTGAAGCCATAGTGATCGGGGTATCCCATAGAATATTCGTGGCGGATCTCCGCTGTTTCCAGATGCTGATACGTGTATGGCAGGTGTACTTTCAGGTAATGTTGCCGCCCGTGATCGACAGGAGCTTCAATGATTTCTTCCAAACGTTCTTTTTCGGCATTTAAATAGAATTCATAGCTGTTCGACTTATAACTCGGATGTATGCCGATCTTAGCAACAGCTGACATCCTTTTAATCAGCTTACGGTGCTTTTTGTTCTTGTAAGAAATATTCCTGTCGAACTTGGTGTAATCTCCCAGCAACCAGAAAAGTTTTACATGAAATCCTTCTTCCTTTAGCGCAGCTATTCGTTCATAGGTATCATAGGGGTCTTTGTGACCTCCATAAATGACCTGTTCTCGTTCAATAATTCGGTGCGTTCTACCTTTGACGATATCTTTAAGCACCGCGAACCAGTGTCGCAACCCTCTTTTTAATTTGAATGCATACGCATTATCGATGTCAAACGTAGGCATAGCCTCAAAAGAGACTTTAGTCACCTGCACTTCCTGATTATTCTTATTGACAAATCGTAAAAAAGCTTCAGCCCATCGATCACATACCACCCTATCCAACCACTGAAATCTGTAAAGCACACTATTGGCAGATGGAAAACGGCCATGTTTGTCAAGTATTTTGGAATTGTATTCTTCCATTCTGCTCAGCACATAGAAAATCGCAGCAAGAGGATCCATTCTGCCATTTATACTCAAACACTCCTCATCTTCGAAAATTCCTTTGTCGATTCCATAAACTTGCAGGGTATCGTCAAAAAGGATCGGGGCCGGATCAAGGTTGGCTGCTTTGTCAAACGTTTTTCCGGAATAATTCAATTTGGCTCCATCCGAGCTCACAAAATACGCTTCATCAGATGTCAATTCATACGCCACACCTCTGTCCTTAAGGACAAAGTCGAGCGTGTAATTCAAACGCTCTGTGATTTGTTCGGCGTAGATCAGCAACATAAGATTAGATTTCCTCTACGATCTTTTTACAAATGAATTCTGCTGCATGTCCATCCCCATAAAGCTCAGGATAGGAAAAATCCGTTTTTTCTGTAAGTAATCGGAAAGAATTCAAAATCCGATCATACGAACTCTCCGCAAGAAGGGCATTGCCATTTTCCACAATCTCTACCCACTCGGTTTGAGGGCGCAAAATGACACATGGTTTTTTAAAGAAGAAAGCTTCTTTCTGCAAACCACCGCTATCCGTTACAATCAATCGAGCATTTTTCTCCAGCGCGATGATATCCAAGAATCCTGCAGGTGGCACTATTTTAAAGTTCGAATTACCACTGATCTTCTCATACAAATCATGCGATAACTGATCTTTCATTTTATGCTTGGTTCGAGGGTGTATGGGCAAAACGATCTCTAATTTAGTTTCTTCCTGAATTTGAAGTAACGCAGCAAAAATACGTTCCATATTCGCTGCGATGTCTGTATTGGAATCGCGGTGAATAGTGACCAGCACATACCCTTCTCCAGTAAGATTCAACTCTTTTAAAATGGTCGATTTATCGTTCGAAACCTCTGAAAAATAGAGGCTATTGTCATACATGATGTCCCCGCAATGGTAAACTTTTGGGTTATCCGCCGTGGCTTTTTCATCAGAATTTTCCCCATATCCTTCCCGATGCAGATTCTGAAGTCCGGTTGTCGTTGGTGTAAACAACAAGGTGGACATATGATCACAAGCGATTCGGTTTACTTCTTCCGGCATGCGCTTGTTGAAACCTCTCAATCCAGCCTCCACATGAACTACAGGAATATGAATTTTGATCGCTGCCAATGCACCTGCAATGGTGGAGTTTGTATCGCCGTAAACAAGGACGGCATCCGGTTTTTCATCGAGATAGATCTTTTCAAGTCCTTCGAGCATTCGGGCCGTTTGAGCGCCATGCGAACCGCTTCCTACATTCAGATTATAATTAGGAAGTGGAATTCCCATTTCTTCAAAGAAAACGGCTGACATGTTTTCATCGTAGTGCTGACCCGTATGTACAATGACCTCCTCCAGTTCATTTTGAAAGTGCGTTGCTATCGCGCGCGAGATCGCTGATGACTTGATAATTTGTGGTCGGGCACCTACAATGGTTATGATCTTTTTCTTCACGTTGCTGCTTTAGGAGATAAGGCCTTCATCGGCGAAGCTAAAATAACCATTATCGCAGAAAATGAGGTGATCGAGGATAGGTAAATCGATGAATTTACCAAACTTGACGAGTTTATCCGTCAGAACCAGATCGGATTGACTTGGTTTTTGCTGTCCACTCGGGTGATTATGCACGAGGATCAGTGCACAAGCTCGTTCGTCCATGGCTTGCTTGAAAATTACTTTTCCATCAGCAATGGTTCCTGATGCACCACCCACAGAAATCTGTCGTACGGATAACACTCGATTCGAACGAGAAACATTGACGGCATAGAATTCCTCATGCGACAGATCAGATAAAATCGGGCGCATCAATTGAAAGACATCATTGGAACTTGTAATCCGCTGCACTTTATTCGAACGTGCTCGTGACCGTCTTCTGCCTAATTCGATCGCGGCAAGTAAATTAACCGCTTTTGCATCTCCAATTCCCTTGATTTTTTTCAGATCCGAAAGTGTAAATCGAGTAAGTTCCTGCAAGTCATTATTGGCGCTTTGAAGAAGTTTGCGAGCCAACACCAATGCGGAATCCTGCTTAGTGCCATTGTTAATAAGAATAGCAAGCAATTCGGCATCAGAAAGGCTACTTCGCCCTTTTAGTATCATCTTTTCTCTTGGGCGATCATCCAATGCGAGTGATTTAATGGTAAGGTTGTGTGTCATAGGTCAAAAATTCTATTCTGAATATACCTATTTCTTAGCGGTTTTTCAAGCCCGAACTAAACGAGTTGCTTATTTTTGATTCCTATGGAAAATAGCTTTTGGAAATATATCGATGTCTTTTCTGCGGTTTGCTGTGTCGTCTACGCATTTCAAGCCTTGATTTTGAGAAAAAAACTATTTTCTCACCACCGTTATTTTTTTCTGTTTCTTGCCAACCTTGGAACACTATTGGTCTTTTTATCATTGGTCGTGTTTCAGGTTAAGATCGCAGTAATTACGATCTTTCCTTTCTTTGAATTGGCCCTTTTGAATCTCGCCCCCAGTATGTATTTGAATGTAAAAAGCTTGGTTACGCCAAAGGATTCCGGATTCCGATTAAAGCATTTTTACATTCCGTTATTTTTTCTCCTTTCCACAGGTATTTTCAGTTTGTTGTACCTCACTCAAACCGGTGATATTCAAGTTATCTATATCCTTACGATTCGGTATCTTTTCTTTGCTTCTACCTTTGTTTTTGTTGCACAGAATGTCTGGTATATCTATTTAATCTTCCGTAAACTGAAAGAGCACCGTGAAAACCTACTGCGTTACTTCTCCTATTCTGAAAAAATCGACCTTTCATGGCTGAAAGTGCATGTTATTGGTTATATCATTTTCATTTCGGGTATGATCATCATTAATTTGTTGCCAGGCTCTTCTGAACTTACCTCAAATATTCATCGTGTTTTCCTGTTTATTTATGTCAACTTTATCGGAATTAATGCGGTACGACAGGTGCCCATCTATTCGAAGGAGGAAGAAGCAGAAACAGAAGCAGAAACAGGAACGGTCACAACTGAATCTAAGGAGCTTTCTAAAAAACAGCAAGCAACGATCGATCAACTCCAGCATCGTTTTGAGCAATTGATACGTGCCGAACAACTTTACCTCGATCAGGACCTGACCATATTCAAACTGGCGAAATTGATGGATTCCAACACGAATTACCTTTCAATACTGATCAATTCCCGATACCAGATGAATTTTGCAAACTACATCAATCAACAACGTATCGAATATGCCAAAAAGGCTCTTTTAGACAAAGAAAATCAAGATCTAACGATTGAAGCGATCGGAAACAGTGCAGGATTTAAATCAAAATCTTCTTTTAATGCGGCATTCAAAAAATTCGAAGGAACCACTCCTTCTGAATTTATAAGCAGAAAACGTGTTTAGATCCTTACGTATTTTTTAATACTAGGCTCTCTTTTATCACTCTTTAGCTGAATGATGTAAAGCCCACGCGCCAGATTTAATTCCGATAGATCCAAAATATTTTCTCCATAACTCAATTGTGCTGAACGCTCCAGATAACGCTGACCGGATTCGGAATAGACTTGAACAATGGCCTCTTCATCAGATTCATTTGATGTGATATGAAGCTTCAAATCCTGATTTCCCGGATTTGGTTGAATAGTCCAGTTAGTCTCTTCTGTTTCACAAGAAACTGAAATGGGTTCAAATAGATGTCTGTTTCCATCTGTATCGACCTGGGACAAACGGTAATAGAAAAGCCCTGAAGCTGCCGATTCGTCTTCAGTGTAATAATTTGTTTCAGTTGAACTATTAATAGCCCCAGGGATATTGGATACTTCGTACCAATTATACCCATCCCTGCTTTTTTCGACAATAAACAATGAAGAATTATACTCGGATGATGTTCGCCAATGAAGAAGTACACGCTCTCCTGCACATGTAGCCGTAAAATGGTCCAGAGTAATCGGCAAGGAAGTTGGCGTCGTCAATCCGGAAATTCCATTGTAGGTATAACTGCACAAATCACCGGCATAACCATCTGCTCTCAAGTAATAGGTTTGACCAACGGTAAGTCCGCTTAACGTATATGTTCCGGATGAATTATTTGCTGCGTAATTCAAACAAGTTCCAGAAACCAGCGTGAGACTGGAACAACTACCTCTGAAAACACTGAATTGAACTCCGAAGTTATTTGTGCAACCCGAAACAGCATAATTGACTACAACAGTTGTACTCGACGGTATGAATTTTACCCAGGAATCGTTTTCTATACTCATCCCACAAACGCTCGGGCTACCTGCAGATGGGGTGTAATTACAACGTGTTGAACCCGTAAAAGAGCTACTCACACCGATCGTTGGCGCAAGACTACAATCATCATTGGGTTGGGTATTTGAAAGTTCAACCGTAAAATCAACAACTTGAAAATTCAAATTTTCTCCATCAAGCGATGCCCATTCTTTGGATACACCAATGTAATAAGTGGTATTGGCAGCAAGATTTTGTGCACATACACCTACAATATCATTGAATTTATAGACCGAAGTTTTACAACCGGATAAAACGGTTCCGCTGCAATTATCCCAAACACCAATGGAATGAGGGCCATACGTTGCTTCATCGTATGAAATGGTGAAATAGAATGTTTCTCCGGCAGCAGCACCCGTGGTATACTTAAAGAGATATACATCTGAATTCACGAATCCCCCTTGCGCTGTTGTAGCTGTCCCACAAGAGACATTGGCTGACGTGACCCAATCCTGGATACCATTGTTACCGGGAGTAGCAATAGTGTTAGTAAATCCTGAGGAAATAGCGACTGCAGTTCCACAACTGTATTGTGCTTCAATTCGCAGCACTGAAAAAACCAGGGCAAACGGAATAATGAGTAATTTCATGATTTAACGGATAAATGGTTCAACGTGAGAAAAAGGCACGAACAAACTCATGCGTTTTCGGATCTGATCCTTTAATTCAGCATCCGATTCTACGTTCAAGCGCGATTGCCATTTCTGCATCAGAGACCTATAATTAACATCGATTAGTATGTGTCTACCTGTTTCGACTTCATAATTCTGAATCCAGAGTAATTTCTGTTCCGCTTGTTCGAAACCGTAGGTCGCAACGAGGTAGTCCTTCACTGTAGCGTTTGATTGATCTGAGTCCTGACCAAGCAAGTGATTCAAAGACAAAAAACACAGTGCAAAACAAAATACAATTCGTTTCATCGCTTTTTTTTAGCGAAATTACAAGCGCCAATTGTACCGTTTCGTAAGTTGTTGTATCCTTTCAGAAATCACTACAACCAGCAGTAAAAAGAACATGTATGGATTTATAAATCTGTACGCAAGGCACAGTTATTGACAAGAGGATTTTCATTTAAAACCAATAAAAGCAGATGCGCTCAAACAGGATTCCCTTAATTTTGACAAAAATTGAAAAAATGACTCGAACATTGATCCTCCCATTCGCTGTGCTGACCGTTTTGTTTCAGGGCTGTGCTCAAAATGATTCAGAAAAAAAGCCGACACCCGTTGTCAAACACGAGCAACCTAAGGTTGAGGTAACATTCTCTTTAACAGATTTTCTCGCAGAGAACAAGGATCTGGATGCTGCCACTGAAAAAGTCTTTAAAACACTTGACGATACCGCTATTGTTGCACAGCTCATTATGCCCGCGGTTGGTCGTTTAGGCCAAACGGATGCTACAATACAGGCACATATCAAACAACGTATCATTGGTGGTGTATTGATGCTGAATGGATCGAAAACAGAATTCACAAAATGGATCAAGAACTACGAATCACTGAACGATAGTATTGGCAACCTTCCATTCTTGTACAGTGCGGATGCGGAACCATCATTGTTCAACCGTAAAATAGCGGAAACGCCAACCGTAAAAAAAGCTAATGAGATCTCTTCAGAGGCAGAAGTCACTACCTGCGCGGATATGATCGCCAAAGAACTGAATGACATCGGGATCAATTATAATTTTGCTCCGGTTGTTGACGTTTCCACCAACAAAACGGTAGGATACAGAGGATTTGGAAATAATCCAAAGAACTTAATTCCGTGGTCAAATACGTTCATCCAGAACATGCAATCGCACCAGATTATTGCTACGGCAAAACATTTCCCGGGTCATGGACTGGTTTCGGGAGATACGCACAAGTCGCTCCAATCGATCGATGGTGAATTGAAAGAGATTGGAAATTATCCTGAATTGATCAAGAATGGTGTTCTTTCAATCATGGTAGCGCATATTGCCGTTCAGAACAATCCTAAATACGACACCAAAGGAATGCCTGCTACAACCTCTGAAACGATCGTAACGAAATTGCTTCGCGAGGAATATGGATTCAACGGATTAATTGTCACAGACGCTATGAACATGGGAGGTGTGGCAAGTATTCCGCAATGTGAGGCAAAGGCTGTAAATGCAGGTTGTGACATAGTTTTGATGCCGATCGACGCGAAAAAGGCACACAAGGATATTCTTGACAAGTACCGAAAGGATCCGGAGTTCAAAAAGAAGGTTGACGCATCTGCTAAGCGTGTGATACGAATGAAAATCGCCATGGGACTGCTGAAATAAATTCAGTCGTTTTCATTGAGCTGTTCTAAAAAATGATCTTGAACGGGAACTTTTAGTATTTCCTGTATGGCTAATAAAGCTAATCTCGCTTTCTTATATTTATTGAACTCGTAAAAGCGCAGCTCCTCTGAATCGGTATTCAAAATAATATCGAAGGTTAGTAGCTTTTCCTTCACAGGCAGTTGGTCTTGGTAGCGTGCACTTCTTGGTAGCCAGCGCGTAACCGCACTTTTTCGGATCCTCATGACTAATTCTACGGAAAGTGCTGGGGGTAACACTTGCCATTTTCCAATTCTTAACCCAAAACAATCATAGTATTTGCGGTATGATCTGTCTGAAGGACGAAATTGAATACCTTCTGTTATACTGGCAAACAATGCACAAAGCAGGAAACACAGTACCGAAAAAAATATCGAAACGGTCAATAAACCCACTCCGGCAGCTCCGAAGATTGCAGCAGGAACTACATTTGAACCTCTGCTTCCTTCATTCACATCAATGAACTCACTCATCTACTTCACAGAGATTTCGGCTGCAACTACTTTGGCTTTTTCAACCAACGATTTTACATCTTCTTTCCCATATGACAGTGTAACAGCCATTCTGCGGTAAGGTCTTGTGCTAGGTTTCCCAAAGATCTTGAAATCTGAATTCGGGTAGGACGCAGCTTTGTCCAGGCCTGAAAACTGAGGCAATTCATTACTTTCTGAATGTGCTAAAACCACCGCACTCGCTCCATTTCGCTCCAGAATAACTTCTGTTACTGGTATTCCCAGCACTGCGCGGGCATGCAATTCGAATTCTGAAAAATTTTGTGTTCCAGCAAGCGTGACCATCCCTGTATCGTGTGGACGAGGCGACAATTCCGAGAAATATGCCCCTTCTTTCGTAATGAAGAATTCAACACCCCAGATCCCTGCTCCACCCAATGCTTTGGTGACTCTAGCAGCCATTTCTTGAGCTTCTGCCAGATGCGCTGGATCCATAGGCATAGGCTGCCAGCTTTCCTGATAATCGCCACGCTCTTGTCGGTGACCGATAGGTGGACAGAAAAGTGTGTTCCCATTTTTCTGCGTTACGGTCAGTAATGTGATCTCGTAATCAAAATCAATGAAACCTTCAACGATCACTTCTTTGAGATCACCACGAGAACCTTCCATGGCGTAATTCCATGCTTTTTCAATATCTGCTTCAGAACGAATGACTGATTGACCTTTTCCGGATGAAGACATTAGCGGCTTCACTACACACGGAATACCTGTAAAGGCAACTCCGGCTTTAAGTTCATCGAACGAGGTCGCATATTTGTATGGCGCTGTCCGCACACCTACTTCGATGGCAGCAAGGTCACGAATCGCTTTTCTGTTCATGGTGAAATTCGCCGCCTTTGCTGATGGAACTACCTGAACACCTTGCTTTTCGTAATCATAAAAACGTTCCGTTCGAATCGCTTCAATCTCCGGAACGATCAGATCAGGCTGATGCTTTGCAACGATACGATCCAACGCTTCACCATCCAACATGTTGATCACTTCGGATTCATGCGCCACTTGCATCGCCGGAGCACCTGCGTAACTATCAACAGCAATTACATATTGTCCAAGTCGCTGACAGGCAATAACGAATTCTTTACCTAATTCACCGGAACCCAGAAGGAGTATTTTCTTTCTCATTGAACAAAATTAGAAAATGAATTTCTACCTTGCATTCAACTTTTTCAGATCATATTATGTTAATGTTAACAAAACGTATATTTGAAGTTAATTTTAATTAATGTTTTTCGATCGCATCACTGAAAACCTGAACTCGTTTGAGCCCATCACCTTAATGGAAATGGATCGGGTTAAACTGATGAATCGTGTCGATACAAAATTTGCTTTCTCGGTCACTGAATTTCTTCAATTACTTCCCGAACTCAAGCAACACTATCGTATTTTAGATATTGAAGGTACTCGCACACCATTTTATGAGAGTTTGTATCTGGATGATTCCAAATTCAGTTTTTTCAATGATCACCATAACGGAAGAGCGAACAGATTCAAAGTGCGCTTTCGTAAATACGTCGAATCCAACCTTGTATTTCTCGAGATCAAACATAAGTACAAAGGCAGAACAGACAAACGCCGCATCAAAGTAGATGAAATCCCCTCTGAATTAAATGAAAAACACACAAATTTCATTAACGGAATAGTGACAAATCAGTCGTTCATCAAACCCGTCTTGTGGAACTCTTTTCACCGAATGACGCTGGTCAATAAAACGGAAAATGAACGTTTGACCCTCGATTTTAACCTCACTTTTAAATGGTCTGAAAACACTATTCTCTTCGATAGACTTATCATTGCTGAATTAAAACAGGAATTTGTGAATCGAAACTCGGCGTTTTATAAATTAATGAAATCCAAATGTATACGCCCATACAGACTGAGCAAATACTGCATCGGGTCTATCGAATTATTCGGAAGTAAACCAAAATTTAACCGCTTTAAAAAGAAAATCCTTAAACTTAAAAAAATAAATTCCTATGCTGCTTGATTTTATTCTTCCACTTGCGAAATCTGACGATTCATTCACCCTTACCTGGTTTAGTCAGGATGCCTACACCTTATTAATCCGACTGGCAGTTAATATTACTATACTCACGATCCTGATCCGTTATTTATACTATCCAAAAACGCAACGCAAGGATTATCTTTTTACCTACTATTTGATCGGAATGATCACTTTCTTTTTATGTTTTGGACTCAAAAAGCTAGATATCGACACCGGTATGGGTCTCGGACTATTTGCGATTTTCGGAATTATTCGTTATCGAACAGATGCCATCGAAATCAAGGAAATGACCTATTTATTTCTGATAATCGGTGTCAGTGTCGTTAACTCACTTGCTTCCAATCAGATCAGCATTACAGAAATGGCCATTATCAATATTTCTGTGATCCTGTTGACGTATGGTTTGGAAAACTTGTGGTTGGTCAAACACGAAACCCGCAAGACGATCAATTATGAGCGAATTGACCTCATCATTCCAGAACGTTACGAAGAAATGAAAGCAGATCTTGAAAAGCGCACTGGTATCGCCATCAACCGCTTCGAGATCGGAAAGATCGATTTTCTGACCGATACTGCTCAAGTGCGTGTTTTTTACTACGCTGACGACCAGCAATTTTCTGATTATTCCGCGCAATAAAACTATCTTTGGGGTGAGATGCATTGGCGCAAACTGCTTTTCCCCTTTTCCGTTGTTTATGGAGTAATTTCATTTCTCAGAAACAAGTGTTATGATTCGGGCATTTTCAAATCCTGGGAAATACCTGTAAAATCGATCTGTGTTGGCAATCTAAGTAGCGGAGGAACAGGAAAAACTCCCCATGTGGCCTACTTCGCAGCCTACTTTTCAACTTACAGAAAGGTGGCCATTATAAGTCGAGGATATGGCAGATCTTCTAAAGGATTTCGTTTAGTAACCCCAACAAGTGCAGTATCCGATGTAGGTGACGAACCCCTCTCCTACGCCATCCTCTTCGGAGAAAAGGTAACGGTAGCCGTGTGCGAAAATCGCAAAGAAGGCATTCAGCAATTGCTAAAAATAAACCCTGAGATCGATCTTATCTTATTGGACGATGCCTTCCAGCACCGTTCAGTGAAAGCTGGATTCAATGTGTTACTCACTCAATTCAACAAACCCTTTAGCAAAGATGCCTTGCTTCCAGCCGGTAATCTGCGTGAATTGAGATCAGGACGAAATCGAGCATATCTGGTTATTGTAACGAAATGTCCGAATGCAAACAAAGAAAACCAGTTTCATTGGTCACAGGAACTCCATTTCGATGAACAAAAGATCTATTTCTCTGAAATAGCCTACGGAGAACCTGTCTCATTTGGCAAAGTAAAAGACACCTTTGAAAAGATACTTTTAGTGACGGGAATTGCAGATCCTGAGCCTTTGAACAAACATCTGTCGAATCAATTTGAAACATCTTTATATTCCTTTGGTGATCATCATGAATTCACGCAGTCTGATATTCAAAAGATTCACCAAAAATTTGATACTTTTGCACCTGAAAAAAGTGCGATCCTGACGACGGAAAAGGACTACATGCGGTTGAAAGATCGCATAGAGGAATGGAAACTAAATGAGTACCCATGGTATTACCTTCCGATCACTGTCAGAATGGGCAATGAAACAGAATTTACAAAGATAATACGCAGCTATGTTGACACAATTTAAGCAATCCGTTGAGTTCATCAAAAGCAAAACCTCCGTTGAACCGACAATTGGTATCATTTTAGGTACCGGTCTTGGCGGACTGGTTAAGGAGATTAACGTCATCGATGAGATCCCATATCAGGATATTCCAAACTTCCCTGTTTCTACCGTTGAAAGTCATTCCGGAAAACTGATTTTTGGAGAGCTTGGCGGGAAGAAGGTGGTTGCTATGCAAGGTCGTTTCCATTTCTACGAAGGTTACAACATGCAACAAGTAACGTTCCCTGTTCGCGTGATGAAATTGCTTGGCATTCAACGTTTGTTTGTTTCCAATGCTTCAGGTGGTGTCAATCCGGATTTTGAAGTCGGTGAGATCATGATCCAGAACGATCACATCAACCTCTTCCCTGCACATCCGCTGATCGGTAAAAACTTTGATGAATTGGGACCACGTTTCCCTGACATGAGTGAACCATACGATCCAGAAATGATTGCACTGGCGCAGCAAATTGCTTCAGAAAACAATATCAAAGTGTCTGTTGGAACCTATGCTGGTTTGACTGGACCAACGCTTGAAACACCTGCAGAATATAAATACGTGAGAATTATCGGTGCTGATGCAGTTGGAATGTCAACCGTTCCTGAAGTGATCGTTGCTCGTCACATGGAAATTCCTTGTTTTGCGATTTCCATCATTACAGACCTTGGAGTTCCGGGAAAGATCCACAAAGTTTCATTGCAGGATGTAATCGACGTTGCAAACCGTCAAGAACCGAAAATGACACTCATCATGCGTGAACTAATCGCTCGCATCTAACGATGGAACAAAGCATCAGAGAAAAATACGAAGCCGTAATCGGTTTGGAAGTGCACGCACAAATGCTGACACACTCCAAGGCCTATTCGTCGGATATCAACGAATACGGCGCCCATCCGAATACCAATGTAAGTGTGATTACATTGGGGCACCCTGGCACATTGCCACGAATGAACAAGAAAACCATTGAATACGCTGTACGACTGGGTTTAGCCTGTGGCTGTGAGATCGCAGGAGAACAGTATTTTGCGCGTAAAAATTACTTCTATCCGGATCTTCCGAAAGGATACCAGATCACACAGGATAAAACACCGATTTGTACAGGCGGAAGTATCCACATCAAAACAGAAAGCGGTCAAGAGAAAGAGATACACCTGACGCGGATCCATATGGAAGAAGACGCGGGAAAAAGTATCCATGATGTTGATGTTTATGACACGCTTGTCGATCTTAACCGTGCAGGAGTCCCGTTGCTTGAGATCGTTTCCGAGCCTGATATCCGCAGTTCACAGGAAGCATACAATTATTTAACGGAAGTTCGTAAACTCGTTCGTTACCTCGACATCTGCGATGGTAATATGGAGGAAGGTTCACTGCGTTGCGATGCCAACATTTCTGTTCGATTGAAGGGAGCTGAGAAATTCGGAACGAAAGTCGAAGTGAAGAACATGAACTCCATCCGAAACGTTCAAAGAGCGATCGAATTTGAGATCGAACGTCAAATTGAGGCCATTGAAAACGGAGAAGAACTTACGCAGGAAACCCGTTCGTTTGATGCGTTGAAAGGGATTACGATCTCCATGCGTTCGAAAGAAGCAGCGAATGATTACCGCTATTTCCCTGAGCCGGATTTACAACCTATCGTGGTGGATGCGCCTCAGATCGCAGCGATCAAAGCTGAAATGCCATCGTTACCTCGCGAACTGTTCCTGAAATATACCCAGCAACTCGGATTATCAGAATATGATGCGTACAACATCACTGATAATAAAGGAATTGCGCTGTACTATGAGGCATTGATCGCACATACATCCAATTATAAAACGGCTGCCAACTGGCTCATGGGTGATGTAAAATCTTACCTGAATGAATTTGGTGTTGAAATAGAGGCCTTTCCGGTATCTCCTGATACGCTCGCCAAACTGATCCAACTCATCGATAATGGAAAAATTTCGCACTCTGCTGCTTCGCAAAAATTATTTCCTGAGTTGCTGAAGGTTCCACAAACGGATCCAGCAACATTGGCAGAGTCCTTGAATCTCATTCAGGACTCCAGTGAAGATTCCTTGCTTGGGTTCATTCAACAGGTGATCGAACAGAATCCTGCAGAGGTAGAGCGCTATAGAAATGGAGAGAAACAATTGACCGGTTTCTTCATGGGTCAGCTGATGAAGATCTCAAAAGGAAAAGCTGATCCGAAAGCAGCCAACGAACTCATGCGAAAAACACTCGAAGGATAACATGAAAAAGCTACTTGGTTTCGTAACACTTGTTGCATTATTTAGTGCCTGCACTTCGTCGGAAGAGAATAATGAGACAAATCTCGACGTAAATTTTTCTGTTGAAGGAACGATCAGCAATGCCGCTAACACACCATTGTACCTCGAAGCCATGAGTCAGAATGGCTCAATCAAGGTCGCTGAAACTACTGTGGGAAATGATGGTTCGTTCAAACTGGAAGGCAATATCCCGGGAATGGGTATCTACCAGATCCGATTGGGTGAATCACAAGACAAGGTGATCCCATTGACACTTTCACCTGAAGAACACGTGAAAATGAACACTTCTTTCGATGGTTTTGCCTTCACGCCTAACTTCAGCGGTCCAGAATGGACACAACCGATGAACAAGTACATGGCTCTTTATGCCGGATTTTTGAATGGTCAGATGGATCTGAATGCCCTTCAAGGAAAGTTGAGTGAGGACGAATTGATGACGCGTTATCTGGCATTGCGAAAACCTATTGATGACTTCGCGCTGCAACAAATGAGCAAAGATCCGGATAATCCGATCAACATCATTTTGTCAAGTTCTGCGGCTCCAACGACAGGTTTTGAAAACTGGGACCCGAACAATCTCGAGGTTCTACAAAAAGTAGCAGAGGCGTTTAAAAAGAAGTACGCAGGTTCACCAATGGCAACTACGATGGAAAATCAAGTCTTTCAAATCCAGAGTGCTTATCAGGAGTACGAGCTTTCAAAGAACGGTTCTCTTTCAGAAAACACAGCTTTGGCCCCTGAGATCAGTCTGAAGGATCCAAACGGAAAGATTAGAAAACTATCAAACTTAAGAGGAAAGATCGTTCTTGTTGATTTCTGGGCATCCTGGTGTGGACCTTGCCGCCGAGAAAGTCCGAATGTGGTGAAATTATATAAAAAGTACAAAGACAAAGGTTTCACGGTATTTTCTGTATCACTTGACGATAAACCCGCAGCCTGGAAGCAAGCCATTACCGCCGATGGACTCATCTGGCCTGATCATGTGAGCGATCTGCTGGGTTGGCAAACACCGCTGATTCAGTCGTATGGTTTTAACAGCATTCCACACACGGTACTTATCGATAAGGAGGGTAAAGTGATTGCAACAGGTTTACGCGGAGAATCTTTGGAACAGAAATTGAAAGAGTTGATGCCGAATTAAAAAAAATGAAATTACTATGAGATTATTTCTTCTTTACACCTTATTATTTTGTGGATCTTTAATCGCGCAGAAACCAATCCAGATAACAGTTTCAGGTAATATTTTCAACACTAAAGTCGATTCTGTATCCATTTCACAATTCTATGGGGGGCAACAGTATAAAGATTTCTTTAAAGCGGCATTGACCAAAAAAGGAGATTTCTCTCTGAAGGGGACTTTACCAAATCCGGATTATTATGTGTTGCGCGTAGGCAGTTCACATGTCAATCTCATCTTGAGAGAAGGCTCTGATGTGAAAGTCTATGGCGACGGTTCAAACATTTACGCTTTTTGTAACATTGTTGGATCGGATGAAAGTAAAAATATGAACGATTTCATCAAACAAATGACCGCGTGGAATTTCAAACGAGATTCCGCCATGGCTCTGATGCAGAAAGAACCTGCACGTCAGGAGGAAATCAGTAATTCAATGACCGCTTCATTTTATACCTATCAAAGTCAATTACAATCCTTCATTGCGAAAAACCAGAATTCACCTGCACTGATTCCTGCGATTTCCACTGTAGATAAGGAAAATGATTTCGCCACCTATGAATCACTGGTAAATCAGATCAATGGCAGCTTCGGTGACTCACCAACAGTGAAAGAAATGTACAATGCCTATCTAACGGCGAAAAAGCAGAAGGAATTGGCGGAGTTACTTGCTCCGGGAAAAGAAGCCCCTTATTTCGAAGAGTTGATGTTGGATGGCACCACTAAAATGAAACTTTCAGATCTCCGAGGAAAAGTAGTTTTAATTGACTTTTGGGCTTCGTGGTGTGGACCATGCCGCAAGGAAAATCCGAATGTGGTGAAGACCTACAATAAATACAAAGATGCAGGTTTTACCGTAATGAGTGTTTCGCTTGACCGTGATCGCGCCTCCTGGAAAGCGGCAATTGAGAAAGATGGTTTGGCATGGCCGAATCACGTGAGTGACCTAGGACACTGGGCGAGTAAAGTGCCTCAAATCTATCAGGTTAGAGGAATTCCTTTTACCGTGTTGATCGACAAAGAGGGTAAAATCATCAAAACCAACTTGCGAGGTGAAGCACTGGAAGCAGAACTTTCAAAGATCTTCGGTTTCTAATACCCATTGAAGTTGTCTGAAAAGCACCTATTTTTCGCTTCTGATTTTCACCTCGGTGTTCCCGATCATGCAACAAGCTTGGAGCGTGAAAAGAAGATCGTTAACTGGTTGAATTATATCGAACCGAAGGCATCAGAGATCTTTCTGGTCGGTGACGTATTTGATTTCTGGTTTGAATACAAACAAGCGATTCCAAAAGGTTTTGTGCGGTTACAGGGAAAGATAGCGGAACTCACTGACAAAGGAATTCCTGTGCATTTGTTCACCGGCAACCACGACATGTGGATCTTTGATTACCTCCCGAAAGAACTTGGTGTCAAACTCTACCGTGATCCCATTCAACGGGAATTTTTCGGTAAAAAGGTGTTTATTGGTCATGGCGATGGTTTAGGTCCGGGTGATCATGGCTATAAATTTCTAAAAAAGGTTTTTCGCAATCCATTGTGCCAATGGGCTTTTGCACGCCTTCACCCGAATTTTGGGATCTGGTTGGCGAACAAATCGTCTAAAACCAGCCGTGCGGCAACAGGAATGAAGGATGAAAAATTCCACGGAAAAGAAAACGAGTGGCTGTACCAGTTCTGTGAAGAAAAACTGGCTCAAGAATCGTACGATCTGTTCGTCTTTGGACATCGTCACCTGCCTATCGAAATAAAAGTCGGAGAGAATTCCCGATACATCAATCTGGGAGACTGGCTGAATTACAACACCTTTTTGGAAATCGGACCTTACTTCACGGCACTTCAGTCGTGGGATGGAAACGAAGCAAAACCCTTTCATTTCAAGGAATAATTCTCATTTTTCGGAGCATTTTCATTTCGTACTTTTCGACAAAACTGAACCGATGAATAGAGAAATGAAACCACACTGGACTCTTGATGAGTTCCGTACCTATCTGTTGCTGTATGCCACACATGCGGATTTTCTGGAGACCGAAGAAGAAAAGGAAGCAATTCTATCGACGTGTGAACCCGAGCAATATAGACGGATCCAACGCGAATTCAACCTCGACAACGATTACCGCCAGATCGAAAAAATCATCGTTCACCTCGGCGCGTTCAAACTCTCGAAAGGGGATGTCAAAAAATTACTGAATAAAATGATTACCGCCCAAATGGCTGACAGTCAGCCAGACATTCTTGAAAAAAGTATGATGATGTTACTGAAACGAATCTTTGAGCAAGAAGCAGTGTAATTACATGCCCGGCATGCCTCCCATGCCTTTCATTTGCTTCATCATGCTCATCATGTTCTTTGGATTACTCATAAGTTTCATCATCTTCTTTGTATCCTCGAACTGTTTCATCAGTTTGTTCACTTCCTGAAGGTTGGTGCCGCTACCTTTGGCAATGCGATTTTTACGCTGCCCGTTGATGATACCCGGGTTCGTTCTTTCCTGTGGCGTCATGGATAGAATGATTGCTTCGATATGCTTGAATGCATCATCTTCAATATCAACATCTTTCATCGCTTTGCCCATTCCGGGGATCATACCCATGAGGTCTTTCACATTCCCCATTTTCTTGATCTGCTGCAACTGACCGAGGAAGTCATTGAAATCAAACTGATCCTTTTGAATGCGTTTCTGAAGTTTACGTGCTTCTTCTTCGTTGAATTGCTCTTGCGCGCGCTCCACGAGTGACACCACATCCCCCATTCCGAGGATACGGTCAGCCATACGCTGTGGATAGAAGACATCCAGCGCATCCATCTTCTCCCCTGTTCCTACGAATTTGATCGGTTTGTCAACCACCGCTTTGATCGAAAGCGCTGCACCACCGCGAGTATCTCCGTCCAGTTTCGTGAGCACAACACCATCAAAATTGATGCGGTCGTTGAAGGCTTTTGCTGTATTTACCGCATCCTGACCTGTCATGGAATCTACCACGAACAAGGTTTCTGTCGGTTGGATCGCCTCTTTCACTCGAGCGATCTCATCCATCATGTGTTCGTCCACAGCCAGACGTCCGGCCGTATCGACAATCACTACATTAAATCCTTTGCTGCGCGCATGTTGTACTGCTGCCTGTGCAATACGAACAGGATCCTTATCTTCTTTATTGGAGAAGACTTCAATGTCCAGTTGTTCACCAAGGACATGCAACTGGTCGATCGCTGCCGGACGGTAAACGTCACACGCAACCAACAATACTTTCTTTCCTTTTTTAGTTTTGAGGTAACTTCCTAATTTCCCTGTGAAAGTCGTCTTTCCAGAACCTTGAAGTCCTGACATCAGGATGATTCCAGGATTTCCTTTGATGTTGATCTCCGACTCGTTTCCACCCATGAGTTCCACAAGTTCCTCATGACAGATCTTAATCATCAACTGTCCAGGAGAAACCGCCGTAAGTACATTTCTACCGAGGGCTTTTTCCTTCACAGTAGTCGTGAAATCTTTCGCTGTTTTGAAATTGACATCGGCATCCAGCAAGGCACGGCGCACCTCTTTCAAGGTTTCTGCCACATTGATCTCGGTGATCTGCCCCTGACCTTTCAGTACTTTAAACGCTCTTTCGAACTTTTCGGTAAGATTTTCAAACATTCTCTGGAAATTAAGCGTGCAAAGTTAGTCAAAAGACGTGATGAGGAAAAGCGAATAAAGAGGAGAAATCGTTCATTCCCCTTTTTTCCTGATTTCATAGTCAAAACGAACAACGTTCAAATGCCATAAACGCATCGTTTGAATAGCCTTTACGCGACCATCTTTTGAACTGACAGTAAGCGTATCTTTAAATGAACGGATAAATTTGGTCCATAAAACTCCCTTGGAGTCATCCAGCAAAAAGTAAAAACCACTGTCTCCCATTTGCTTACCGGATGATTCCAGGATCAAAGCGCCATCCTCTCCCACCTTTGGAAATAGAATGACCGTTGCATTGCCGTGAGGTAGCGGGAAAACAGCTTTAACACAGGACCTTCCTGACGGCAGCTTACATGTCCCGTAAACGCCCGAGTAAACAACATCTCCAGACGCTTCAAACGTTCGCAGCCAGATGGTTCGTTTTACTTCTCCGGAAGTTTTGTCCTTCAAAACAATGACATCACTGGTCAAGGCGCATGAATCCTTATTGTTTTGCGTGGGGATATTTAATTGCTGGATCCGTTTACTGAAAATCACTTTTAGTAAGACACCGAAAACTTTGAAAAAAGGATTCCATTTTACCTTCAGATCCAAATGGTAATTTGACGTGTTTTCATAAAAGTTGATCACTTCCGGAGCTACCTTGCCAACCTCTTCTTCACTCAATCCTAGTTGATCAAACGATTGAAGCAAGCCTTTAGGCGTATCTGTTTCATCCACTACGAGTTGCTCTTTTTCAGCCAGTTCTGCAATGAACTTTTTTCCAATGCCATCGGTATTCCCGAAGGGACCTAAAAGCCATTCGTGTGCAGTTTTATCGATCTTCTTTCCAAAGAGAATGACCCATTGTTGTGTGATGCGATCCTGGAGCGATTGTTTTCGGTGTGCAATTCCCATGGTGACAATTAACCTTTTAGAGACCGGGAATAAAATTCGATTGCCCTTTCCATGAACCATGTTCTGAAAACGCTTTGAACCTCAACGTCGTAAATTCAAAATGAAAATCTTTTCGCTCTCTTTCTTTCATCGCATCCGAATGACGTTTCGGCATCGGTACAGCACTGTGTCCATGCACCATCGCTTTCATATCTTTTCCTTTATTCCAGACAGAGAACGTTGAGATCGTATTCGGGAATCTGAACGAAGCCAAAGAAAGCGACGTTCCGGGATGATCACGAACAAGTTTTTCTACCGGTCTGCCCCATCGAATGAATCGGGGTATTTGAAAGGGCTTCATGCGGGCGATGGTTACAGCAACAACCGGATCCTCATCCGACAAAGCGTTTTCATTTCCCAGAGGAATGTGGTATCCACTTATCCTTCCCCATTGACGAACAAAATTCAAACGAACATGCCAGCCTTTTTGCAACACCTTTCCGAATGAATCCTTGTCAAGGAATTCATCCAGCGCACTTTCATTTTCCCATTGCATAAAAATAGCAACGTGCCGGATCATGAATCTTGCCGGTGAAAAAATGGGCGAACCCAAAGTCATAGATGTCATGTATTCTGAATGGATCAAGCCTTTGGTTTGTCTG
>Ga0172367_10000329_pt1 | contig 72165 bp, 48 predicted proteins | sample Lak10m_FD_114542 | JGI IMG/M metagenome (GOLD analysis project Ga0172367, IMG submission 114542) | Freshwater microbial communities from Kabuno Bay, South-Kivu, Congo - kab_022012_10m | ecosystem: Environmental > Aquatic > Freshwater > Lake | place: Democratic Republic of the Congo: South-Kivu... | reverse complement strand
GGTTTCATCGCCGCATTTCGACCGGGTTTTTCCACCCTTGTTCAATTTCCCGGGCGGCTTTCTCCAGCGTGCAACTCAACTCTGTCCACGCCCGCTTGAGGTCGGGAGTTTTTCAGGGACGACGAAGTAGGCCGCGCGTCACCAGCGCGTTGAATGCTTGAGTGCCGCCTGCGAGACTGCGCTCCGTAAATGCGCTTGCTCCCGGATAAACCACGCCGCCTACTCACGCTGGCCGGCGTGCTGGCGCTGATCGTCGCGGGCGAGGTGTGGTATCGGCACTGGAGTCCGACGCACTCGCTGGACACGGCGCATTACGCCATCAACTCCAGCGCACAGCCGGAGGAGACCCAGAAGATGGCTGACACGGTCGAAGTGCTGCACGCGGCGTATCGTGAGGTTTTCGCGGAGTTTCCCAAGGTGCGCAAGCCGCATCCGCCGTTGAAGCTGAACCTTTACCGGGACCGCGATGAGTTCCGCCGCTGCAACCGGGGCGTGGGCTGGGCGGAGGCGTATTACCTGAATCCTAAATGCCACGCCTACTACGCAGCGTCCGAAGTCAACCCGTTCCACTGGATGCTGCACGAGGCCGTGCATCAACTGAACAACGAGGTGGCGGAGATGAAACTGGCGCGCTGGTTTGATGAGGGCCTCGGCGAATACTTCGGCACCAGCCGGCTGCAAAACGGGAAGCTCCTGCTTGGCCGTCTGGACCCGAACACTTATCCCATCTGGCACCTCGACGACATGCAGTGGACGGGCGATCTTGCAAAGGACATTGCCAGCACAAACATCATCCCGCTCCGCATCGTCGTCGCGGACAAGGGTGGCCCGGACATAGACGAGCACTTCAACCTCTACTACCTGCACTGGTGGAGCGTGACGCACTTCCTGATGCACTTTGGGGACGGGAAGCATCGCGCGGGTTTTTTTCAGGTCATCCGCGAGGGCGGCACGTCGGCCAGCTTCGAGCAGCACATCGGACCCTTTGAGCGCGTGGAGAAGGACTGGTATGGGCACCTGCTGGAACAGCGGAAGCAGCTATACAGCGTGCCCGGAAAGCCGGCCAAGGAAAAGAAGCGTGATTGATTCGTTCGGCCAAATCCCGCCCTCCTCCCCATGCCGAGCTTTTGTTCACTCCTTCAGCTTTGCCGTCGCCATCGCGATTTGCTTTGTGAGGGCTGTCCACAGCCCGCCGCTCCGTGGCCTTCAGTTTATGCAATAGAAGCCGCGCAAAGAGCCGGAGAGCTTTGTCAGAGCGAGGGCTCGACGCAGATGGCAGGATCATCGGGATGGTGAATCTCCCGGTTGAACCCGGCCGATGCAGTGGCATGGTCCGGGATGAACGAACTGAAGCTCACTTCTCTATTATCCGATATGTGCGGCGGGGAACGGATCCGCTGGTCTGGTCTTCGTAGAGGAACAGCCCGTCGTTGATGGTGATTCCACCTGTGTTCGTGACCCAGACAGTAGTGGGGCCGCTTGGGTTAAAGGTGTGATGAACCTCGAACCGGCTGGGGTCGGACGACAGGGTTCCGTCCGGATCACTGAACCGCAACTGGATGCGGCCGTCGGGCAGGCGTTGCGGCGGGCGCAAGTGTTGCGGCACCTGAACCCAGACGGATGCTGTGCTGGAGGTCACGCTGCCGAAGTCATTGGTGATTGTGAGGGAGTAGTTGCCACTTTTCGTTCGACTCGGCAGGCCGAGCACGTGGCTGGCATTGGTCGCATTGGGGATCGGACTACCATTGAACAGCCATTGGTATTTGAATAACGGAGCCGCGCCGGAAACGGTCACACCGATACGGGCCGTCGAGTTGGTGACATGCAGTGGCATCTGGCGGGCGGGCTGGACCGTTATCACAGGCGGTGCGGGCGGCTGGGTGATGGTCAGCACCACACTGCCGGCGGTGCGGTTGGTCTTCGCGCCGTCCACGGCGATGTGGTAAGCCTGTCCGGCCACGGCGTTGAACAGCACGCGGCTGGCAAAGGCAATGTCACTCACCATGTCATCATTTTCAGCGATCATGGTGAGGCTGCCTGTGGCACTGCCCGTGTAAACCCCCAGCAGTGTGTCGAAGGAACTGCCGAAGGTGTGGATTTCCACCAGCCCGCTGGCGGATGCGGTCCACTGCCACCAGACGGAGCGGCCGCCGACTTCGCCGCCGTGGTGGGGTTCGCCGGTCTCCTTGGCGGCCCCCAGGATGGAACCCCGAACCACGTTGGAAACGCCGGCGAGCGCGACGCGGCCCGCGAAGTCATCATTGAATGGCTGGGCCAGCACGGTTAGTTCGGCCGCCGCGCTGATGATGCTGCCGAAGGCGTTGCTCACGACGACCTGATATGGACCGACCTCTGCAGCCGTGGCGTTGGTCAGCGCAAAGACAGTGTTCGTCCCTCCCGGCAGGTTCGTGCCGTGGCGCAGCCACTGGTAGGACAGGGGCAAGGATCCGGTGGCCACAACGCGGAACGTGACATTTGTTCCGCCACCGGCTCCGCCTGCGAAACGTGTCTGATCGGCGGGTGCCTGCTGGATTCTTGGCGCAGCGAACAGGCTCGCCTCCGGTGAAACGGTCAAAACGATAAAGCCCATCGCGCTCCCATACCCATCCACGGCGATCCGATAGACGACACCGGCGGCGGCCTGAAATGTCACGCTGCTCTGCTCGCGGCCGGGGTCAATGTCATCGTTCTCAGCCACCAACGAAAGGGCATCCAAGCTGTTGCCCGTGTAGACGGCGAGGAGAGTGTCGAACTGGCTGTTGGTCGTGGAGACAGTCACCGCGACGTCTGCTGGAGCGGTCCAAGTCCACCAGACCGATTTGCCCTGCGGCGCGGTGCCGTGGGCGGGTTCGCCCGGCTGACGCGTGGCTCCGATGTTGTTGCCGACTACGGTCAAGAACGGAGCGGAGATGGGTGGCGCGTGCTCGAAATCGTCATTCGCGTGCAGCGGTCCGGCCGGATGCTGGCGCAGGTTCAACACCACCCGACCGGACGCCGCGCCCGTGCCGTTGTTGAACCCGTCTACGGCGATTTGATACTCCTCGCCCTGCACGGCCTCGAACGTCACCACGCTGCGGCCACCGCCAGCGGCGCGCAGGTCGGCCGCCACGAGCGTGAGCGCGCCCACCGCCGAACCCCGATATACGCCCAGAGCGGTGTCGAAGTCGCTGCCCACGGTGCTGACCGTAACGGGTGTCGAGGCCGGGGCCACCCACGACCACCACACTGAGCGACCGCCGTCATTCCCCGCGTGGTTGGGTTCGCCGACTTCCTCGGAGGCATTCGTGTTGACCCCGATCACGGAGTTGGTCTGCCCCGTGATGAGAAAGCGGTTCACAAACATGTCATTGCCACCGAGCACCGGCGGCGTGGCTTGGATCAAGCTGAGTTCAACCGTGCCAGCGGCGACGTTTCCGTCGGCAGACCGGTAGCCGTCCACCGCGATTTGATACGTCTGGCCGGCGACGCCCTGAAAGGCCACCACACTGCCTGCCGCAGGGTTGAAGGGATCGCTGTCATCGTTCTCGCCGATCAACGCGAGCGAGCCCAAAGACGTGCCGGTATAGACAGCCAGCGCCGTGTCGAACGTGCTGTTGCGCGTGGTGACGATGACCGGTGCGTTGAGGTGCGCCGTCCACGTCCACCAGATTGAACGACCGCCGGCATTGGCACCGTGGTTGGGTTCGCCGGGCTCCTTGCTCGCCCCAAGGTTGGAGCCGGTGACTTGATTGGTCTGCCCCGATAAGGTCACGCGCTCCGAAAAGGCATCATTCAACACGGAAGATGGATTCAGGTTCAGGACAATCGAGCCTTCCGAAACTCCGTTGGTTCCAGCGTAACCATCCACGGCAAACCGATACGTTGTCCCGCCAAGGGCGAAGAATTTCACCAGCGACGCACCAGCGTCGCTGCGGTTGTCATCCGCACCGACGAGCGCCAGCGTGCCGAGGGTCGTGCCGGTGTAAATCGCCAGCAGGGTGTCCGTCTGGCTGCCCACCGTGTCCAGCACGTAGGTGCCGTTGCTGGGGGCGACCCAGAGCCACCAAATGGACTTGCCACCGGGGTTACCAACGTGGGCTGGCTCGCCCGGCTCGGTGGTGGTGCCGGTGTTGTTGTCGAAGACCTTCATTGCTCCGGGAGGGAACAAGAGAGCGTTGGTGAAGAAGTCGTTGTTCGGTGCTTGCGCCAAATTGAGGGTGATGTCACCAGACGCCGCAGACCCGTTGATGTCCCGCGCACCCGCCACGGCGAACTGATAGGTCACGCCAGCTGTAGCGCGGAAGAACACCTTGCTGGAGAGGAGGCCGGGAACTTCGTCGTGGTTGGCCGCCACCGGGGTCAGTGAGTTCAGGCTGCCGCCGGTATAGACCGCGAGCACGGTGTCCAGCACCGCACCCGCAGCATTTGTGCTGCCGGCCGTGTCCAACCGCACCAGTCCGCTTTGCGGCGCGATCCACGACCACCACAAAGAAGCTCCGTTGGGCACGCCGGCGTGGAGCGGCTCGCCCGCCTCCGTGGTTGCGCCAACGTTGTGACCCGTCACGGTGTTGGTCTGACCGGTGAAGGTAAGGCGACCGGCGAACGCATCGTGCGGCAAGCTCCCGAGCACGGTGAGGACGGCCACAGAACTGGTGATGCTGCCATACGCGTTGGTGATGACGACACGGTAGTCACCAGCCGTCGCTAAAGTCGCGTTGGTGACCGTGTAGCTGTCGTTGGTGCCACCCGGCAGACTGGCTCCGCCCTTCTGCCACTCGAAGACCAGCGGGAAACTGCCGATGGCATTCACGCTGAAGGTGACGTTGCTCCCGGCGTTGTCGGGCATGGTTTGACTGCTTGGCTGGCGCGTGATGACGGGGGCCGAGTGCGCGACCGGCAGGTGCAGTCGCAACTGGACGGCGCCGCTGGCTCCGAGATAGCCGTCCACCGCGATTCGGTAGGTGGTTCCCCGGATCGCCGAAAAAGCCACCAAACTCGTGGCCTGGTTCGGCGCATCATCATTTGCTGCCACCAAGGTCAACGCGCCCACCGCGTTGCCCGTGTAGACTGCCAGCACAGTGTCGAACGCGCTACCCAGTGTGTCCACCACTACGAGGCCATTGGCCGGTGCGACCCAGGTCCACCAGACGGAGGCCGTCGCGGGATTACCGGCGTGGCTGGGTTCGGCCGGTTCGCTGGTAGCCGCCGTGTTGTTGCCAGCGACGATGTTGGTGCTTCCGGTGAGCGCCACCGCACCTGCAAAGGAATCGTTCACCGGCGCTTGAGCCAGCAGCGGCTGGACGCCCAATAGTGCAAGCGCGAGCAGTGCCCAGCAGAGCGGGCTAAGTCGGGAGCGAGAGGGCCCGGTTGAACAGCGCGGATGCAACGTAGTAGTGGTCATGGGGCGATGCTCAGGGGATGCGAGTGGCCGCAAGGAGGGCCGACTCCCAGCGGGTGCCATCGGGATAAACGTGCCGGGCTTGGACTTCGCCGTGCTTCATCAATGCCTCGGCCTTGAGCGAACCGTCGAGATGCCACGCGCGGGAGAGACCGTGGGGTTTGCCCGCCGCAAACTCCGCCTCCACCGCCAGCTTCCCATTCTCGTGCCACTGGCGATAAACGCCCTGCTGCTGTCCGGCCACGAGCCGGCCTTCGGAGCGCTTCTGCCCGCTCGCGAGCCACGTCGTGCGCGCGCCGTGCGGAACTCCACCCTGAAAGTGTTCCCGCAGTTCCGGCGCACCGTTGGTGAACCAGCCCTCGGACACACCGTGCAACTTTCCTTCCACGACGGCGGACCGCAACTTCAGTTGGCCACCGGGGAAGTGGTCGGTGACCCAGCCAGTGAAAGGACCGGCGGCACCGGGCCGGAAGAACTTCCCTTCGCGCTGCTCCAGCCGAAACCGGGCGACGACCGCCGGCGCTGATTCGGTCGCCACGGCTTCTTCCAATTTCCCCGAGGACACTTCGGCCACCACGACCGCCACTGCGGCAAGCGCCAGCAGCCACAGCACCGTGCGCGTCCGGGCGGCAGGCACGGGAGATGGTGATAGCGGCTGGTTCATCATCGCCTTGGTCATTGCAGCATCAACCGGAAATAAGTCGGCGGCGGCTCCGCGTCCGGGTTGGCAACCTCCAACTGGACGGCCTTGACGGAGTCGGTGAGGAAGCTACCGCGCGCGGGCGCACTGCCACCTTCAGCGGGAATGCGAAACGCCACCGGCTTCCACGTCTTCAAGTCACGCGAACCAAGCAGCGTGTAGGTGCGGCCGTTGACGGCGAGGAACTCCAGCTTGGGCGCGCCGTTGGCGAAGCCGATGATGCTCAGGGCGAAGCCATTCTTCGGGTCCACCGCATAGGTCCCGGCGTAATAGGTTTGCAGGTAGTTCAAGCCATTCCCCGCGTCTGCCGTGGGCGACACCTTGGTGAGGTCGGGATTGATGAGCCGCTCCCACGCGTCGGGCAGGCCGTCACCGTCGCTGTCCTCGCCCAAGGTGAGGTTGAGCCGCGTCCGCTGGCCGGGCTGGCCGAGGTTGGTGTAGTCGCCGACCATCTCGATGGGCAGGTAAGTAGCGCCGCCGATGCGAACCTTGATGCGAAAGGGCACGAAAGGCCGCAGCGCGGTGGGCTGATACGGAGCCGACATCAGGCCGGAGTCCATGGGCACTTCCAGCCGGTAATTCGCCGCCGTCTCGATGCCGGGGTTGACCGTGGTCTTGACCCGCACCCCGCTGGAGGTTTCCAGAATCACCTCGGCTCCGGTGATGTTAATCGGGGTGCCGTATTCGTCGCGCAGCATCCCGTAGAAGAGATGAAACGGCGCGGGCGGATAGGCGGAGGCGATGAAGGATGAAGTGTGAAGCAGGCCGGCGGCGAGCAGCAGAAGCCACCGCGCCGGGCGCGTCCCCAGCCGCTTTCCGCATCCCGCATGTTGAATCGTGTTGGCGTTCATCGCAGTTGGCTCGCTCAGTTGCCCGAGTAGGAATAGGTCGTGAAGTTGAGCTTGATGTCGGTCACGGTCTGGATGAACCGGCTCAGGCCCTCCTTCGGATCCGCCAGCAGCGAATCGGCCGGAATGACCAGTTTCCACTGGCTGTTCCAAACCGAACGCCCCACGAGCCGGCGGTTGGTGAACTGGGAGAATTGCAGCCCGGTTCCCAAGTAGGGATTTCCCGTGAACTGGCCCGCCGAATCCACCGGGCGGAAGGCCTGGTGCTTCCGGATGGTGAACAACGGCTCCGTCAGCGAGTCGGCGGACTGGTAGAAGTTTTTGCCCGAGAAGCCCGAGCCGCCGATGTTGAAGGGCAGCGGAATCGCCACGTCATCCACCTTCCACGTCCGCAACTGGCTTGAATCGCCCAAGGGCGGGCTGCGCATCGTGTCCACACCGACCGGGATCAGATACACATAGGGCGTGGCCATGAGCGCCTGGGGATCGAGATAGGAGAGATTCGGGTCGCTCGTGTTGTTCGCTCCCGGCAGATTCATGCCCTTGTAGCCCTCGAAGGCGACGCCCACGGAATTGAGCTTCGTGGCGAAGGAGCTGCGATGGAAGGCCACGTCGCCTGCCGCCGCAGCCTGACCAAACAGGTTCTGACCGGGGTTGATGGACGTGCTGAAGGTGATGACGATGCCCGGCACCGGCAGCCCGTCGCCCCGGTCCACCTGCTGGCAGTAGCGGCGCACATCCGCGTCATCAAGGATGTTCTCCATCGTGCTGCGCTGGAGATAATCCTGCCAGACGGAGAGGCCGTTGGTGTCCGGCAGGATCCGCAGGTTGCCAGTGCGCAACGAGGCGAGCGTGGTGTAAACGTCCGGCGAGTTGAAGCCGAGCCGGCCCTTGAGCACATCGAAGTCGGTCTTCATCTCGGCCAGCGCGCTGGAGATGCCGGGGTCGCCCGTGTTACTGCCGGCGAACTGCGGTTCGCCATTGCGCACCACGCCGAGCGCGCGGCTGTTGACGATCCGGCTCACGAAGGACTTGCCCTGATCCGTGCCCAGCAGGCCGGTCTCGTAGTCGTAGGCGTTGGCCGCGAGCAGCGCGTAGCGGGAGGCGAGGTCGAAGAGGGTCTTGTAGCGCTCCAGCTTCTCGTTGCGGAAGAGGCGGAAGGCCGCATCCCGCGTGCTGAACCCGCCGATGACGGCGGCGGTGCGTTGCCGGGCGATCTCCCGCGTCTGCTGGAGCCGATTTCCCCTGGCGATGAGGGTGGCCACCTTGCGTAACGAGTCGTCCAGCCGTTGCAAAGCCTGGTTGATCTCGAAGACGGTCCCTTGCATTTTGACCAACTGCCCTTCCAGCGCCTGCAAATCTACGCGCCGCGCTTCCGTCTGCTCGGTGGGTTTCGCCAGGCCATACTTCTGGGCCAAAGCCAGCGCATCGGTCGCGATTCGCTGGGCGTAGGCGATCCCGTTACGCGCCTGCGTGGCGGCGTCCACGGCACCGACCAACACAGTGAGAGGGTTTTCAATGGCAAATCGAGCGGCAAAAGCAAGGTCGCCTCCGTTGGCAAAGCCAAAGATCTGGTTCAACGGGATTCCCTCCTTCGCTATCTTCGCCGCTCGGTCAATGACCTGCTTGGCGATCTCTTGAGAGTCTGTAAACAACTTGGCGGCTCGCTCAACGGCCGCCACGGCGTTCTCGGCGGCGGCGATGCCTTCATCAATTTGATTCAAATACGTCTGGGATTCATCGCCTGCCTGATAGGCGCGGATGCTCCCGTCGAGGCTGACCTTGTTCCGCAGATTGTCCTCCAGGATTTGCTGCAACGCCGCGCGGGCGCTGATGAACTCCGAGATGGCCTGCTGCAATTCTCCCGGGCTCAACCGCTTGCTGGTCCAACTGGACGGCTTCGAGTAGTAGCCGTGCGGATTGAGCACATATTCGACGTAGCTAGTGGAACCGCGCTGGTCGCTGCCGCTGCCATCATCATTCAGTTTGAGGAAATCGAAGCTTTCCCGTTTCGTCTGCAACCCAGAAACCCAACCCGCGGGCAAGGTCTGCGTATCAATGCGGTAGGTCACGGGCCGGGTGGAGTCGAGGACGTTGCCGAACTTCAATTCGGGCGTTTCGACATACATGTAGTGAAAGAGGTCTGGCCCGGCGTAGTCCTGAACGTAGGTTTTGCCCGGCCCCATGTCGTCCGGATAGGGCATGCCATAAAGCTCGATCAGTGCGTTGGTGAACGTCAGCTCCTGCTGCGCGTTCTGCGCCTGCACTTCCGCCAGCGAGTCCCCCTCGGAGCGCATCAGGCGCGTGATGTCCTTTGCTTCGTCAAAGGCCGCCATCGCGTTGTTCAGGGCCAGCTTGGCGCGCTCATACACCTGCTCGAAATGCGTCTTGGGATCGGTGCCCACGATTTGCGCGGGGTTGATGTCGAAGGCAATGCTGCCCTGCGTCACGCCCAACGGGGAAATCCGACCCTCGGCGTTGTCCATCGCTGCCTCCAAGTCCCGGGCGGTGACGACCAGTTCATTGAGTTCCGGCACCGTGGTGCGGTCCACCTTCTGGATGCCTTCATGGCTCGGGTCGGGGTCCACGTCCGGCAGCAGCGCGTTGCCGATCACCCAGTTGACCAAGGCACCCTGCGCTGTGCGGGAGGCCCATTGGTCAATGCCCCACTCGCGGACGATGCTGTTGGTGACGCCGGCATCCGTCACCGTGCGGGTGGAGACGCGGTTGGTGGAGAAAGATTCCCAGCCGGTGTTTTGGCCAGGCACGTAGTATTTGCGCCAGGTGAGGTCGAAGATTTGCCGTCCAGTGCGGGCCACGCCAGCGGCGGCGGCGGCGAACTTCCGTTCATCCATGTAGCCAACCGTCACGGGCAGGCCCAACACGGTCACGGCCTGCACGCGTGGAACCCACTCGAAATACTGGTTCATCAGCAGGGAGTGGTAGCCTTTCAACGACGTGAGGTAATGGCCGTAGGCGTCGCCATGGCCTTGAGGGTAGAGGACGGCCGCATCCGCCTCGTCCGCGCTGCCGTCGCGGTTCTGATCCAGGATGTTATAATTCAACGCGTAGATGACTTCGCCGGAGTCAATGCCCCCGGTGTAGTTCCAGACCATGCGGTTATAGACCGGGGCGGTCTGCACGCCGGGCAACGCCACGTCATCGCGGCCTTGCAGTAGCGCAAGTTCCTCGTCGAGCAGCGTCGGCACCTGGCCTTTAAACGAGAAGAGGGCAGTGGCGATGTCACCGTAAGTGTGGTCCTTGGTGCCGATGCCGATGGTCGGGTTGTCGGCATCGGCGGCCGCATCGTCGCCCACGAGCTTGTAAAGATCACTGAGGTAGCCCGCCACCAGCAGGAGGGAATCGTTGGCCGGCCCGTAGTTGATCCCGGCGTTGATGCTCAGGTTGCGGGCGCGGTTGAGAACCGTCTCGTAGATCTCGATCAGGCCGTAGCTGTTCAAGGCGTCCTGGTTAAGCGCGATGTCCCCTTCATAACGCTTGCCGGCCTGGGTAAGGATGCTCGCCCCGGTATTCACGGCGTTGTTGTTCAGGTCGGACGTGCGCTGGTTGAACGGATTGATTCCGTCGAGCACGCGCTTGACGTAACCCTCGGCGAACTGCGGCGGAGTCCAGCCCGACCACACGTTGTAAAGCGGGTGGGACGTGTTCTTGGGCCGGTAACGCATCACCAGCCAGTTGTCCGACAGGATCAGCACGCCGCTCGCGCCGAGCGTGTAGCGCTTGATGTCCGGGCCAATTTCGATGAGTGGCTGATAGCGGCTCATGGTCGCGTCCGCCACCGGCGGGAAGCCATCCACCGGCGGCGCGACCTTCCACTCGTATTCGTATTCCCCGGTTTTCCCGGCGAGGTCCGCCGTGTGCTCGAAGGTGATCAGCTCGCTGAGCGGGTTGTCCGACGGGATGACCTTGACCTCGCCCAGATACAGCTCACCGGTGACGCGCATCACATACATGGAGATCGGTTCTGCTGGCGGCGTGAAAGCCTCGCCGTTGCCCACGATGACCGTGAAGTATCCCTGCCCCGGTCCGGCGGCGCTCAACGCGTAGCTGTCCACCGGCGTGTTGTTGTTGGTGATGGCGACCAACTCGCCCCCTCGTCGGGGCACCGTCCAACTCGGGTTGGCGATAAACTGCCCGGGGATCACGGGGTTCTCGAAGAAAGTGTCGACCAACACTTCCAGGGAACTTACGGCATCATCCCAATCCTTCTTGTCCTGCGCTGGCTGGGCGGGGCAAAGGCCCTTCACCGTGTCCAGGTCCGAGCCGGCCAGCACGTTGAGCTGCACGTATTTCTCCCCGGTCGGCTCGTCTTTGAATTCGCCTTTGAACACCAAGCTGCCCTTGGTCCCGAGCGCGGGATCGAAGTAGAAGCGGTTCGCCAGGTGCGGGGGCAGATTGGGGAAGTAAACCTTGCCTTGATAACTTTGGGAGTAAACCACCGAGGGCACTTTGGTCAGGCCCGGGGCGCTCGTCTTCATCGCGTAGCTCTTGAGCCGGGTGGGATCGTGCAGGGTAACCGCTGAGCTGGTTGACCTCGCCGAACCGGTCGCCGCCAAGGCACTGGCCTGTTGGTAGACCACATGGACGCTGGTCTGGCCGCGGATCGCCGGCCGGCCCTTGCTCGCGACGGTGAGCGTCTCACCAAACGCCACCGGCAACGTTGTGCCCGGCCACACCGGCCGATAGACAATGGCCTGTGCCGGCGACTCCGGGGCATCTCCCGATCCCGTGTAACTGCCTGAAGCAAATGGGCGAAGGTAAGGAACAATGGTCCCGTTCGTCGGGGGAGTGGGATTATTCGGCCAAGCAAACCCTTCCTGTGTCTTGTAGTAAAACCGCATGGCGAAGGCGTTCGTGTTCGTCGCGGACTGGCTGAGATGTGGCGGACGGCCGATGAGGGTGCTGGTCGTGCCGGTGAACGTATTAGTGCTGACGATGGTCAGCGGCCCCTGCGGAATTTGGTTGGTGCTGCTGGTGAAGGTGAAGGCGACGGTCGCCTGTGAACCATCCCCATCCGTGATGCTGAGTTGATACGGACTGCTGGAACTGCTGTTGGCGGTCCAAGTGCCGTAAACAGCCAGCCCATCCTTGAGCGCCCCAAACGTGATCCCGGTGGGAAGCGGCGGGGAGACGTTGAACGTCAGCGAATCAATCCGGCGCGAGGTGTGGATGTAATTGGTGGAGGGCACGTTCAGCAGGCCTTTGCCAAATACAGTGTTCGTGAAGCCATCGTTGCTCGCGCCTCCCAAGTAGGTGCCCGCTCGCAGGACAGGCAGGCCTGCGTGAACCCCGCGCATCACCCAGAAGCCGTTTTTGCGGTCGCGATAGGTGAACCGGGGGTAGTGACCGAACTCACCATTCGTTTCGCTGTTGGCCCAGCCCACCGGCAGATCGCCGCCACTGCCCGAGGTCTCGGAGTTGTAGTTGGTGGTGTAGATGTTGGTGCTCGTGGGCGTGGTGATCGTGATCGTCGCCAGCGGGAGCGCGATCAACGGCAGCGGCATGGGCGCTTGCAGCTGTTTGCCCGCCTCGACCACGTAGTCGAAGACCAACCCCTGTGCCGGATTTTCACGCAGCACCTTGAAGGGGCGCATCGCCGGCCGACCGTCCGCCTCGGTGTAATCCAACAAGACGTAGGGCAAAGAGGAAAAGCCCGCACCACTCGTGACGTTCAGGTCATCGCGCAGGGCATACGCCTGGCCGCCGCTCATCAAGGCATGCTCCTCGTTGGGATTGTAGCCGACCAGGGTCGGGTCGTTCTGCGTGTAGATGGTTCCCTTGGCCTGGAGACTCTCAAGCCCACCGCTGCCCGCGTTGCCGGCCATCACGATTTGATTCGTCGCATTGTCCGGCGGCCAGGCGAGGGAGTAACGGCCAATGACTGCCGGCCAGTAGATCGGGTCGAAGCCGTTGGCCGGGTTCTTCACCGCGTTGGTCGCGTTCTGACGGAACCACCAGACCTCCAGATTATTCGCACCGGGAATCGCGTTGACCGGGATGATCGCCCCCACATTCGCTGCCGTGAAACCGTTGGCGAAGGGGTCCACATACGCGCCGGGGTGGAAGGAAGTCCCGCTGCTCTGAAGAATATAGCCCGCCGTGTAACTGCCAGTGCTGCCCAGTTCGCCCGCCGGCGCATTGATCCGGTCGCCCACGTAGGCAGTTTGGTAGAGGTAGCGCGGCGAGGCATTTTGAGCCAGCGCAGTGGAGGTGAGCATCGCCCCGCCGACAAGGGTCATGTGCCGGTTGTTGCCGCTGCTGTCGTAGGCAACGGTCCCGCCCTCGTCGAAGGTGAACTGAACCTGCAAGTCCGCCGTGCCGGCCGGATAGCCGTTGGTCAGCATGGCCTGCTGCAATTGCTCCGCCGTCCGTGCCGTGGACCAGATGCGGAAGCTGTCGAAGCTGGTCTTGGCCAGCGGATCACCGAAGTTGGACTTGCCGATGAAGTTGTTGGTGCGGGTTACATTGACGGGACTGCTGGTGTTGGCTGCCCCACTCCGCGTCTGGAGGACGCCGTTCACATACAGGGAGAGGTTGGTGGTGGCGGCGTCGAAGACCGAGGCCAGATGCACCCATTGGTTGGCAGGAATGCCGGCACCGAAGGCGACGCTCTTGTTGGTCCCCTGGTTTGAGGCAAGCGGGGTGCCGCTGGTTCCGGCCAGCGCCACGAACACGCTCTGGGTGCTCACGCTGGTGCTTGAGCCGTTGCCAAAGTCAAACAGCCGTGCGCCGGCTTGCAATGAGGCTGCATTCACCCACGCCTCGACCGTGTAGCTGCCACCATTGAAATAAACGCCGCTGGGAAGCTGCCCATAGCCGGTGCCGTCCAGGACCAGCGCGGAAGCCTGCCCTCCGCGCGGGATGACGCCCTTTGCGTCGGCGATGGTCCCACGGAACGCGTTCGTGCTCAACGTGGACAGCACCCGCTCGAACGCCACGATCGTGCCGGAGTTTAACCGCAGCAGTGTGCGATGCGTGGGTTGGCTCGCATCCAAAAAGGTGTAGAAGCGGGCGCTCTCATCCAGCGTGGCGCGCGGATAGTCCAGCGGGTCCTGATATTGAATCGCGGGAACGTTGTTCGCCGAAAGCTGAACTGCCGTTTGGCTGGCCACGGAAACCGACGCCACGGACGGGCGCAGGTAATGGCTATATCGGGCCGGATCGCTCGGCCAGACCTGCTGGTAACGGTTGTAAACCAACGGCCAACGCAACCCCACCACCCCCGCCTCCAGCCAGTGAACCAGCACGTCATTGGGATTCTTGGTCTCCGCCGCCGCATAGTATTCCGTGCGGCCGCTGGTGCCCGAAGAATCCGCATATAGCAAGGAAGTGCTTGCCGTGGCCTGCGTCGGCGATGGCTCCAGATCCGTATCCGGCCGGCCATCCGCATAGGCCGTGATCTTTTCCCCCAATTCGGTGGTCACTGCCTGGGCGACCGGCTGTTGGAAGACATCCACGATCTCGTAGCCGAGGAACTCCCGCCCGCCGCTGGGGGTGGTGTCCCCGAGCAGTTCCATGAACACCCGGCCCTCGGCATTGTAGGCGAGGATGAGTCCCTGGCTGGGATCATACCAGACCGTGCGCAGTTCCGGCAGCGCGGCATTAGTGGTGCCCGCCCCCGCGCCGGCGTAGCCATCGTCAAACTGCGCGGCGACGGTCTGGGGCATGGCGGGATTATAGGCGAAGTAGATCGCGCCCACTTTGCCGGCAGGCACGGAGACAGATTTGCCGGTCCCGGCGAAGGATTTCTCGGTCCAATACAATTTGCGGGACGGCTTCACGGGCGCGCCGGACACGACGTAGGACACGTTGGTGAGCGCATAATCCAGCCCGCCGATGGTCACCTTGTTGGTGCTGGTGGTGCCGGACTCCGCTTTGCGCCAAGTCACCTGAATGGGCCCAGGCACGGTGGCAAAGACCTGCCGGGCATTCGGGCTGTAGTAATAACCGGCAGCGGTGATCGTGGCGTTGGTGTAAGGCTGCGGATTCCAGTATTGGGCCGGCGTGACATTCGTCAGCAACACCCCGTTCTCATCAGTGGCTGGAGGCGCAATGACCGAGCCGAAGAAGAAAGACACCGCCTGGGAGAACGTGGCAGCCCCTGCCTGGGACGAGCGCAGCACCATCGTCACCTGCCCCCCGCTCATCCCGCGCGGCAAATCCAAGTTGACGGCGTTTCGCTCAAAGTTTGCGCCGACGACCAGGCCGCTGGTGTTGTTGGCGGTGGTGTTGGTAGTGGCGACCTTGGGAATGACCACCGCACCGTAGGTCACGATGCCTTGAAACTGAAGCGGTGTGGCACCCGCTGGCCCGCGACCATCGGCACCGACAAACGCGTTCGTCTTTCCGGGTGCGCCCCGGAACGAGGTGAAATTCACGCCGCGCTGGTAGTTGGTGGCGTAAAGGACGGCGTTCTGGTCCACCTGCGCGACGTCCGCCACGGCTGGCTGAACCAAGGCCGTGAGCAGGCTCCACCCCAAGGCGAGGGTCGAAGGGAGGAATAGTTGCTTCATAGGATCAGGCCATCCGCATCGGTTGGGTAATGGTGGTCCGGGCGGTTCAGTTGCTCTTGTATTTCCTCACTAGGACGTGCGAAGGCTGAATCCTCGCTGGGAAGTAAATGGCGTCATTATTTGAACCGGAGCCAATAACCCCTTTTACACGCACTACATGCGTGCCGGCAGGCAGGAGGAATTCTTGATCGAACTGATAAATCTGAAAGTTGTAGGGACTTTGTGCAGAGGTAATTGAATCATCCAGAAGCGCATCATTAAGGGTCCAAATTATGGCTCCGGCATCGTCTGTGGCCCAAGTATAACTGCACTTATATGCTACCTCCCAGAACTCGCCTGCAGGAACAACGATGGTTGCTGTGTAGAGTATTACGCCGTAAGTGGTGTTGGTGGATTTCCACCAAGTATTCGGAGCGTCATTGACGTTCTTACGGGTGACGCCGGGGTCGTCGGGGTCGACCCGGTTATTTGGAGCGAACGTTGCCGTGATTCCTGCAACTGGGTTGGTGCTAAACACCGAACCTCGGCTGATAGCGGACAAAATCATCGTTGACGTGCCAGTGATCTTGAAGGAATTCGCCACCACTTGGCCCGCCGCGATGTTCCCGCTGCCGTCGCGCGCGACAATGGCGTTGGCCGTGTTGGCACTGGTGGCGGTGGTGCGGGTGTTGTCCAGCGTGCCGCTGGAAACCTGGCTGGCATTCAGGCTGGTCAAGCTGGCACCGCTGCCGCTGAAGGTGTTGGCCGTGATCGTGCCGGCGGAGAAATTACCCGCGCCGTCCCGGGCGACGATGGCATTGGCCGTGTTCGCACTCGCAGCGGTAGTGCGGGCATTGGCCAGCGTGCCGGAAGTGATCTGGCTGCCGTTCAGCGCGGTCAGGTTTGCCCCGCTTCCGCTGAAGCCTGCCGCCGTGACATTGCCGCTGGCTGTGACGCTGCTGACATTGAGGCTGCCACCGACGCTGAGGTTGCCACCTGCAATCGAGAGGGAGCTGGCCCCGGTGACCGGGTCCACCAAGTCCGTGGCGCTCTTGGCCAGCACCGCATACGGCGCCGGCAGGAAGCGCAGGCGCGGCGCAATGGTCGTGCCGTCGGCTTGCAGCTCCAGATAACGGTCCGAGGCGGTGGAAGAGCCAGCGAAGACCCCGGTGAGGTCGGCGGAGAAAGGCTCGCTGCCCACTGAACTCCCCTGCCCCAGCAACACGCTGAAGTAGCCCTTGTCCACGGTCACGACCTGCTGCGAGCTCCACTTGAGGTTGGCCGTGGTGCCACCGCTCAACACGTCGTAAATCCGGAAGATGACGGTCTTGTTCACCGGCCCGGCGCTGCCAAAGGGCACGCCGTTGGCATCGGTGAGAAAGCCCTGATACGTGAGCTGCGTGGGCGGTTTGGCATTGGCCTGGGCCTGTGCGTGACCAGCGGACAGCAGGAGCAGCGCGGTGCAGAGCGCAGCCAGAAGGACGGAGGGGTTACGTTTCATAACAGGAGGAGTTGCCACTGCGGAAACTGAGGAACTGGAGGAGAAAGCGTTCATTGGGAGAGGGTGGCGATGGGGCTGATGAGCTGGAGGGTGAAGCTGCCACTGAAGCGGAAATCCCGGCTCGCGCCGCCCTGCGCGCCGATGGACATGGTCTCCTCATACGTGCCGCTCCGGCTCTGCGCGGTGGCGGTGAGCGAGTTGAAGTCGGTGCCGGCGGGGCTGAAGGTCAATTTGATGACGCGGGTGATGTCGTAGGACTCCACGCCACGCGGCTGCACGGTCTTGAAGTTGGCATCCAGATTGTCGTGGTCGGGATGGAAGGTGTGGAGGAAGGGATTGCTGACGTGGTCCTTGTAGCTCACGCCTACGGTGAAGAACACCACGCTGCCGGAGTTGAAGGTGACTACATTGGTGCTGATCCACGGGGCATTGGTCCGGGAGAAGGGCAGATGCGTGGCGGTGATGCGGCGGGCGGAGGCGAGCTGGGTGGCGTCCAGCAGGCTCTCGCGGCTGGCAATCACCGTATTCGTCGTGTTGTTGCCCTGCCCGACATAGACGTGCTGGAGCAGACTGCCCTGGCTGGCCTCGGAACGGTGGTGGAGGATGAGCCGCAGCGGGAAGGCGCTGCCCACCTTGGCCAGGCTCGTGTTCGTGCCGGTGGAGAGGTAGAGGCCGTCTTGATTCAGCACCAGCCCGGTGGCCTGATCCACCGTGTAACTGGCGAAGGCACGGCCGAGGGTGTAAATGGCCCCGCCGTTCACCACAGCCACGAGTTTGGTGGCATCGCCCGACGACGCAATGCCGGCCCAGTTGCGGTTCTGGTCTTTCGCCGCCCAAGTCACACCCGCATCGTCCGAGGTGTGGACTTGGCCGTTGGCGGCCACAGCGGCGAGCCGTTTTCCGTCCGTGGACGATGCGACCGACTTCCAACCGTTGGTGGTCGCCCGCGCCGTCCAGTTCGCCCCGGCATCAGTGGAGATGTAGAGGAAGCCGCCGTCCGCCGCCGCGAGGAGATTGACCCCATCCGCCGAGGAGGCCACGGCGGTCCACGCCCGGCTGGATTCTCGCGCCGTCCAAGTCACCCCAGAGTCGGTCGAAGTGTAGAGCTGGCCGGGGTTCACAGAGGCAAGCAGCCGCGAACCATCCGCCGACATGGCGATGCTGGTCCAGTTGCGGGTGCCCGCGCTTGTGCGGGGCTCGAAACTCGCCCCTCGATTCGCCGAAGTGTGGAGAGAACCATTGGCCACCACCGCCGCCATGAGATTGCCGTCCGCTGAACAAGCGATGCCCGTCCACGCCAAGTTGCCCGGCCCCGACGGGATTACCCAGGTCGCCCCGGAGTTCGACGAGACATAAATCGGGCCATTCTTGGCCGTGGCCGCCATCACGCTGCCGTCTGCCGAACAGGCCAGCCCCGACCATTGCCAGTTGAAACTGCCGAAACTCGGCGTGGTCCAGTTCGTGCCGAAGTCCGACGAGACATAGAGCGCCCCACCGGATGAAGCAGCCACCAACGTGCGCCCGTCCAGGGAAGACGCCACGGCGGTGTAGGTCGCGGTGGTATTGGTCTGGCGGGCCACGAAAGCAGAACCTGGGATCTCGGCCCCATTGGGCGGTTGGTTCGCCGCTGCCGCTGCCGCGTTGATCTGGGCCGTCTGATCCGTCTGCGTCGTGTCCACCTTCGGATACGTTTTCAGATACTGCCCGACTTGGTTGATGCTGGCGGAACCGACCCACAGGCCCGAGGCGTTGGGCACGTTCGCCGAGACGGGCACATCCGTTTGCTGCAAACCGGCCGTGTCAGTGATGCGCAGGATGCCCGCGTAGAGCGACCCCGAGGGGGCGGTCATGGCTGAACGGTTCAGGCCCAGCACGACCTCCAATTCGGACCCGACCTGTCCCTGCGGCGCGAGGGTGAACTGTTGCCCTGCCAGCACGGTGTGACTGTAGGTCAACGTCGTCGTGCTGAGCGCGCCGCGCACGAGCAACTGCGGCACGTCGGTGATGACCGGCTGGCCGGCGGGCGGAGGCTCGGAAGCCACCAGATTGAACGCCACTGTGCGGCTGGTCGTGGTGAGGTTCTTGAGGCGAAGGCTGTAGGTGCCGAGCGTGTCGCGATAGTCAATACCGGCGATGCTTTGGAGCCGGACTTCCACCGGGCCGTAGTAGTGGTTGTAGTAATTCGTGCTGCCCCGCACCCAGTAGGCCTGACCGCGCGTGACCGGCGTGGTGGAGGCATTAAACGAAACCACTTCGACCGGGTTGGTGGACCCAAGGTTCCCGCCGGGGTAGCGGAAGGCGCGGGCTTGATTTTGCAGGGTCTTGGCCAGATCCAAACCCGGCGCGGGGGTAAGATAGGTGGCAAAGTTCGGTGCCACCGTCGAGGGCGTCGGGAAGCCAAGGAAATTCAGCCCTGTCGTGGTCCATTGGTAGCTCGGAGGCACGGGCCGACCCTTCACGGTCCACACGAAATCGCTGGCCGTCCGGTTGTTGACCAGATACGCGCCGTTACCGACCAGCGTCGTAAGCGTATCCGTGTCGCCGCGGGCACTCGTCCAGACCGCCCACTGGCTGTTGGGCACCGCGTTGGTGTAGGGCGTGTCCACGAACTGGACCGTGGAGAACGTTGGCTTCCACAGCCAGACCTCGGCCACCGGGCCGTTGGCATCGGGGACGAGCGAGTCCAACGACTGATGGGAAACGTCCACGTGGGTGAAGATGGCGTTCCAGCCGGGCTTGAGCGTGAAGGACTGCGAAAGCCATTGCGCGTGCGCGGAGAGTGAGAGTGAGAGTGAGAGTGAGCAGAACGCGGCCAACGCGACCAGCCGCGCAGTTCGGGGCACCAAGGACGGGCACAGAAGAATGCCTCCCCTGGGTAGAATAAACCTAGCGCGCATGGTTCCATCTTTTAATCACACGGCCCGCGCCCGTATATACGCGGTCTTGCGTAGGGAGCCATCGGCGCAAACTATCAACCAACGGCGCGGATGAAGGACTCACCCGGTGCTGCGTCCAGAAATTTACCTGCATTTTGAGTTGAGATAGTCGGCGACCATAAACCCCAAACGACACCGGCCACTTCACGTTGCATGGACCTCCTGCCCACCTACTCCCCCGGCCGCGAACTCGCGCGCGGCGGCATGGGGGCAGTGGTGGACGCGCGGGACAACCGGCTCGGCCGCAGCGTGGCCATGAAGGTCATGCTCCAGCGCGAGGCGAGCGCGGCGGAGCGGCTGCGGTTTTTGCAGGAGGCGCGCGTATTGAGCCAGCTCGCGCACCCGAACATCGTGCCCGTCTATGACCTCGGCGCCGACGCGCAGGGGCGGCTCTTCTACACGATGAAGCTGGTGCAGGGCGTCACGTTGCACGACGTCATCGAGAAATTGAAGGCCGGCGATCAGGAGATGCTGGCGAAGTTTCCGCTCAACACGCTGCTGAACATTTTCCTGAAAGTCTGCGACGCCGTGGCCTTCGCACACTCGCGCGGCATCCTCCACCGGGACTTGAAGCCGCAGAACGTGATGGTGGGCGTATTCGGCGAGGTGCTGGTGATGGACTGGGGACTGGCGAAGATTCTGCCGGGCAGTCCGGCGGCGGAAGCGGCAGCGAAAGCCCTGCCCTTTCAGGAGCAATTCAGCCCAGCCGCTCCATCCGACGCCTTGCCCGTGGCAGTCGACCCTTCGCCCCGCACCGCCAGGATAGACAACGCCGCGTTTAGCGAAACGGTCGCGGACGACGCGCCAGCCGCCCCGCCAGCCAAGGCGATTTCGGCGGAGCATAATTCTGCCGCGCTCTCCGCTGTGACCGTGGACTGCGAGGCGGCAGCTCCAGCCACCGGTGCTCGCATTGCGGCGACGTTGGACGGCGCGGTGGTGGGCACGCCGCACTACATGTCGCCGGAGCAAGCGCATGGACGCGTGAACGAACTTGATGCGCGCTCCGACATCTACTCCCTTGGCGGCCTGCTTTACACGGTTCTCACGCTGCGACCACCAGTGGAGGGAAACACGCTGGAGGAGGTGCTGGAAAAAGTGCGCGGCGGCGCTGTGACGCCGCCTTCAACCAGCGTCTCACCGGGCATTGGGACTCACCCGGAACCTCAGGGAGCGGTGCTCGAAGCCGGGAAGATCAGGCCACTGCCGCATATCCGCGGCGGACGCGTGCCCGCGGCATTGTCAGCCGTGGCGATGAAAGCCCTGCATCTGGACAAAGCGCGGCGCTATCAGGATGTCGCGGCGCTCACCGCTGACGTGGCGGCGTATCAGGGCGGGTTCGCCACCGCCGCCGAGGAGGCAGGCACACTGACTCAACTCCTGCTGCTCATGCGGCGGCATCGAACTGCCACCGCAGCGCTCGGGATGCTGCTCTTGTTGAGCGTCGGCTTCGTGCTTAAGCTGATTTCGAGCGAGCGGGAGGCAAAGCGGCACCAAGGCGTCGCACAGGCGAACGAGCGGCAGGCTCTCGCAGAAAGAGAAATCGCCCGTCAATCACTCGCCAAGGCCGCGCTCGCGCTCGCCGAGGCCGCGTTGCAGGACGGCAACGGCCAGGCCATGCAGTCCGCGCTCCAGCAGGTGCCGGCGGACTTGCGCGACGCCACCTGGAACTACCTGGTCGCACAGTCGGACACCTCCATCGCCCGCGTCAGCACCGGGGCCGCCGAGATTCATGGCGCGGCCGCGCATCCCCGGCGTCCGGGTGTCTTCGCCGTGGCGGACACCGACCACAAAGTTGTCTTGATCGAAGTGCGCACCGGCAAACGCCTGCTGGAGTTCCGACCCGACCTCAGACTGGCCGCCGCTCCGCACTTTGCCGTGCGCCTTGCCTTTTCGCCGGACGGGGAGCGCATCGCCGTCGGGCACGAGGGCGGCAGCGGCGGGATTGCCATCCACAGCGCGCAGGATGGCAAAAGGCTCGTCGGATGGGCCGCGCCCATGACCGAACGCCTGGCGTTCAGCCCCGATGGCCAATCGCTGCTGCAAACTGAAAGGGACAGGACTTCGCTCAAAATGTGGGACTCAACCACCGGCCAGCTTCGATGGAGTTACAAGCTCGGCGGCAACCATGTCCAAGGAGCGTTCGTCTCGGCCGGTCAAGTGCTTACCCACAGCATGGGTGATAAACTCCAGTTGGTGCAGGCGCAGGACGGGATGCTGGTCCGGCAGATAAACCACCAGCGGTTCGTAACCTTTGCGCTCCGGCCTGATGGCGGCACGCTGGTGGGCGTGCTTCGCAGTGGTGGCATCCAAGGGTTGAGCATGGCCGATGGGGCGGTGCTGTTTGAGATTCATCCGCCGCAAATTGGATTTCACTCCACCCGATCGGATCGTTCGGATGAAACCCATCTGGCTTTCACGCCGGACGGCGGACGATTCGCCGGCGTGGTCAGGCTGCCGGATGGACGGCAGGCAATGCAGGTTTGGGATGCGGCGACAGGCGCACCGCTGCAATCGCTGCGGGGCGGCAGTGGCCGGGTGAGAGACGTAGAGGTGCATCCCCTGTCCGGCGAACTGCTCGTAAGCGGGGTCAACACCAAGGCCTGGGATCTCGCCAGCCCGCCCGCCAATTGGGTTTTACCAGCGGGTTCGGCAAACGTCGGCTTCTGGGGAGCGGACGACATCGTATTTGCACCCACCAGAACCAAGGGCAAAGCCCGGCAACTACAGAGGCTGGAGCCTGACGGGACCACGCTGCTGTGGAAGCCGCCCACCGGTGAACTTAGCCTGTTCAGCGCGACGGCGGACGGTCGCTTCGCCGTCCTCGCCCCGCGCCGCTTCACGAGCGACCAGAAGGACTATGCGGTGTTCTTCCTGCGGCAGCCGGGGTCACAGGTGGAACGCGTCGCCGTCCCCAAGCCATCCAAGTTTTTGGACCGCATCCGCATCAGTCCCGCAGGTGATCGTTGGGCGGCCATCCAGACTCACAACACGGAAGTCGTGGTGTATGGACGTCCTGCGGCCCAGCCATCCACCCGGCTGGAACCGGGGGAACTGGTCCAGTTCTCGGACCTCGGCTGGCTGGACAGTCAACGGTTGGTGGGGCTGGCCACCGCCCGGGCGGCGCGCGGCGTGCTCGGTTCCGAACAGCGCGTCGTGCTCTGGGACAGCACGAGCGGCAAGATTATGCAGACCGTTACCAACCACAGCGCGATGGATGTGCTGGCGGTGGCTGCCGACGGCCGCCGTTTCGCGGAAGCCGGTGAGGACAGGAAAGTGCGCATCCGCGATGCGGCCACGCTCCGCGTAGTCCACGAGTTTCGTGCGCACAACGAGCGCATCAGCGCCATCGCCTGGCACCCGGCCAAGCCCATCCTCGCCACCGCCTCCGAAGATTTGAGCGTGAAGCTCTGGGATGTTGAAGCCGGCAAACAACTCCGCGAACTGCGCGGCCCGACCACGCATCCGGCGCGGCTCGACTTCAGCCCCAGCGGGAAGCGCCTGATCTGCGCCTCCATCAACGACGCCGTGCGCGTCTGGGAGGTCGAATAGCGCGACGGGAACGGGCCGTTTGCCGCCGAGGATGGAGTTGAAACCAAGGGAGAGTTTGGAATCATCACCGCCAATGAGCGCGCATCTGAGAGACGCGGAAGGCAAACGCCACGAACTGGGCACCAGTTGCGTGCTCGGACGGATGCCGGATTGCTCGATCCAACTGGCTGGCGCGCGGGTTTCGCGCCGGCACGCGCTGGTTCACTCGATGGATGGTGTCCAGCACTGGGTGGTGGACCTGGGCAGCACCAACGGCGTGCTGGTCAACGGCCATCGCATCCAGCAGCCCCAGGCCCTGCATGATGGCGACGAAATCCGTGTCGGCGACAACCGGCTGGTCTTCCACGCCGAAAGCCAGCATCTGAATGCGGTGGAGCACCTGCACCACGAGCTCAAGACCGCACGGGCCGAAGCGGGCGTGAGCGCGCTCAATTACGGCATCGTGGTGGTTGAGGCGAGCGGCCGTCCGCAGTTCATCACCGCCCGGGCGCGGGAGTGGCTCGTGGTCTATTTCCCCCAAGCCAAGCGCGATTCGCTCCCTGACGAGATGCTTCGCTGGCTCGAGCAACGGGCCGATTCACCAGCCGCCTCCTGTCCGCCGCTCATCGTGGCCCAAGGCAACCGCCGGTTGCTGGTGCGGATGGCTGAACGCGGCGGCGACGAGGTCATTCTCACGCTTACCGAGGAAAGCCCCGCCTCACTGAAGGCGCTCGTGGAACGTCTCGGTCTGACTGAGCGCGAGGCGGAAGTCCTGCACTGGGTAGTCGAGGGCAAGTCCAACAGCGAAACCGCCGCCATCCTCGACATCAGTGTGCGCACCGTGGACAAGCACTTGCAGAATGTCTTCAGCAAGCTGGGCGTTGAGAACCGAAGCGCCGCCATGCGAGTGGTGATGTTCGCTCTGGGACGTTGACAGCCTTTAAAGCGATCACGCGCAGCTCAAGGGGTCTAAGTATCCCGATTGATCATGGGCGTTATAGGCGCTTAATGAGTATGAGCGATGGGCAACTACGAGAACAACCCTTGGAACATGCTCCCAAACAGATACAGCAGAGATTGAATTTCCACTTATTGGGCGAGCGCTGTGGCGTCTTGGCAGAGAACATCGTCGCTGTTGCGGCAGGCTTGCTCGAACATGGTGCGGGACAGTCCAGCCGGCGAGGAGCCTGGCCTGGCGCGTGAAGGTGTGGCGGAACAGCGGCCAGCGGTGGGATCGCACAGGCTGCGCGAAGGGCGCGGTTCAGTCTGCAAGTTCCCCCATCTCGCGGTCTGTTAATCTTCCTTTTTGCCAAAAAACTCTCACTCCGCGCCCCATCGACCTCGCGGCTCCCCAGCATTAGGCGCCCCCCTGCGCGTGACACACTTTGGACACAGAATCCGCCCGCTTTTGGTTCGGGCGCACTACAGAAACAGGCCGTGCCCCGTGACACAAACCAGACACAACTTTTCGCGTAACTCATTGCCACGCCCTGCAACGCAGCCCGACTTCATTGGCGAACACGTGTGTCAGTAGCGGTAATGAACGACGCGAGCGCTGCAACGTTCAGCTCAGGTGTTCGCGGCGAAACTGGCCTAGGTTTAGGTTTAACTCTTTGCGGGTGCGCCAGTAGTCCGCTCCCCTCTCCTCTCCTGCTTGCGAAGGATGTGCGAAGCCCGAAGGCCGGCCATCAGACCAGTTCCCGGATGGGTTCCCCGCTTTCCACCACAAACCGCGGACGACGCTGGTGATCCTCGTAGGTCACGTCAACCGGCACACCCAGATGGTGAAAAATGGTGGCAGCTAAGTCGCCCGGGACGAGCGCGCGTTCGGCGATCTGCCCGCCAAACCGGTCCGTCGCCCCAATTACCTGCCCATGCCGGAAGCCGCCGCCAGCCAGCGTGATGGAGGAAACATAGGGCCAATGGTTGCGCCCATCCGTGCTGCCCTGCGTGCCAATTTCGGGCGTCCGCCCAAATTCACCCATGGCAATGACCAGCACATCCTCCAGCAGACCTCGCTCGGCAAGATCGGTCACCAACGTGCTGAAAAGGTGATCAAACACCGGCAGCAGCGGGCGCAGGCCGTTCCAGATGCCGCCGTAGGGTGGGATGTTGTCGCCGTGCGTGTCCCAAGTCCCGGAGGCTGAATGGTTGCTCAGGTCGAGGGTGACAAAGCTCACGCCGCGCTCCACCAACCGCCGCGCCAGCAGCGCTTGCCGGCACCAGTCATGGGTGCCATAGCGATCCACAACCCGCGCCGGTTCCCGCGAAAGGTCAAAGGCCTCCTGCGCGGAGCCGCCGGCCACCAAATCAAAAGCCTGTTGCCCAAAGCGGTCCAGCGCCTCCACGGCACCGGAGTTGTCCACGTCCCGCCGGAGTGAATCCATCTGTTGGGCCAGGGTCTGCCGGGTCCGCAACCGGTCCATGGTCAGCTCCCCGGGAAGCTGAAACAGCTTGCTGACATTGTCGCCGATGAAGGGGTTGTATTGCTGACCGAGGTATCCTGCCCAGGCGAAGTGCGTGCGGTCGCGGACGTTCAGATGCACGGCCGGTGGCATTCCGCCCGTGCCGGGACCGCGGTGCCGGGCGACGATGGACGCAAAGCCGGGATACATCTTGGCCTCGGGATTGGTGCGCGGTTCGGCGCGGACATTGGCGGTCTGCATCACCATGTTGGGCTGGTGGTTGCTACCGCGGCAGTCCATCGAACGAATGATGGTGAGTTTGTCCATCAGCGCCGCCTGCTTGGGAAGGTGTTCGCAGAGGTGAACGCCCGGCAGCTTCGTGGGAATGGTTTTGAAGGGGCCGCGGTAGCCCGACGGCGCGTCAGGCTTGGGATCCCACATGTCCAAGTGACTGGGCCCGCCGGCCATCCAGAGGAGGATTACGGACTTGTTACGGCTCATCGGCCGGCCAGCCGCCGCCGCCTGCGTCCGGGCACGAAGCAACTCCGGCAGCGTCAGTCCTCCCACCCCGGCAAGGCCGGCCTTCAGCACCGAACGACGGCTCATCACCAGCAAACCCTCGCGCACGCGCGGGTTTAGGTGGGTGAACGCGTGGCGGTGCGTTCGGGCGTGTGACGGTTCGGCGGGCATGCAGCGAAAGCTAGGAGGGCCGACGCGGCCGGTCAAAGGGGAATTCAGACGGCGTGTCTTGACCGCCGTCCGACGCCGCATTATCTACCCAGTGTCAGCTAGTAAAAGCGTTCCAACCCCAGCCGCCCATGACCAAGCGTGACCTTGTCCTCCGCATCAGCGAGGAGACCGGCCTCGTCCAGCAAGATGTGCTGGCCGTGATCCAAAAAACCCTGGACTACGTTACGGACGCGCTCGCCCGTGGCGAAACCGTCGAACTGCGGAACTTTGGCGTCTTCGAGGTAAAGGTCCGCAAGGCCCGGATTGGGCGCAATCCCAACGCCCCGGCAAAGGACGTGCCCATTCCGCCCCGCGCCATCGTGAAGTTCAAGGCCGGCAAGGAAATGCGCGAGCATGTCATCAAGTTGAGCCCGTCGGGCGGGACTCCGCCGCCGGCAACGCCTGCCTCCTGAAGCCAACCGCGGGCCACGACCTTGCCTTGGTGGCCCCGCCAGTTGTGGGTTGCCAGCCAGGCGAACCTTCCGCCACGCTGCCCCCGATGTTCGCTGACCACATAAGTTGATCACTCCTTTAGTATGGCCATTCCCTCCATCACCCTTTCGCAAGGCATTCACGTCCTGCACCTGTTCTTCCGCGTTGACCGTGTCCGGTGGGCCGCGCTGCCCGCCGGCGAATCCGCCGCCACGCGCGACCGGCTCGACTCCCTCGCAAAGAAGTATCCCGGCCCCGCCGCGCCACGCGTCTGCACCTACGCAGGCGTCGGCGGTAAGGCGGACCTGGGGTTCATGATCTACGCCCGCGAGCTGCAGCAGCTCAGCGCGATGCAGCGCGAGGTGGAGCTGGCCTTTCCCGCCGGTGCGTTGCAGTTGGTTTACTCCTATTTGAGCGTCACCGAACTGCCGGAATACGTCACGACCGATGACGACTTGAAGCGGATGATCCAGCACGGCGAACGCAAGCTCCAGCCTGGCACGCCGGAGTTCGACGCCGCGTTCGCGCAGGCCAAGACGCGCAACGACGAGTATAAGCACTACCGCCTCAACCCCGAGCTCGAGGACTGGGAAATCATGTGCTTCTACGGCATGAGCAAGAAGCGCGACCTCGCCGACAACTGGTATATGCTCGACTTCGATGCGCGCAAGAAGCTGATGGCCAGCCACGCGAAGACGGGCCGCAAGTTTGCCGGCCGCATCTCGCAGCTCATCACCGGCTCGACCGGCATGGACGAGTATGAATGGGGCGTGACGCTCATCGCGCACCAGCTCGATGCGGTGAAGGAAATCATCTACGAAATGCGCTTCGACGAGGTGAGCGCGCGGTTCGGTGAGTTCGGGCCGTTCTATATCAACCTGCGGCTCCAGCCGGGGGATTTGTGGGAGCATTTGGGGTTGTGACGGCGGATTTGTCCAAAGTCCAAAGTCCAAAGTCCAAAGTCCCCGAGGGTGGCCGAGCGTCGCAGTCTTCGACTTTGGACCTTGGACCAATCGACTTTGGACCCATCACGTCCCTCTACCTCCACGTCCCCTTCTGCGCGCACAAGTGCGAGTATTGCGCGTTTTACTCCGCCGTGCCGAAGGAGGACTTGGTCGGGCGCTACGTCAACGCGCTGGTGCGGGAGTTGGAGTTGGTGGCGCCTGAGGTGAAGCCCAAGACGGTCTTCTTCGGGGGCGGCACGCCGTCGCTGCTGAACCTCAAGCAATGGGAGCAAATCCTGAAAGCCTTCGAGCGGCTGGGCCTGCTCGGCGCGGAGGAATGGACCGTCGAGTGCAATCCGGCGACTGTCTCCGCTGACAAGGCGAAGCTCCTGCGCGACTACGGCGTGAACCGCATCTCGATGGGCGTGCAGTCGCTCGACGAGCGCCTGCTGGAACGACTCGGTCGCATCCACAGCCGCGATCAGGTTTTCAAGTCCTTCGAGACACTGCGCGCCGCCGGTTTCGAAAACATCAACCTGGACCTCATGTTCGCCATCCCGACGCAGACGATGGAGCATTGGCAGTCCACGCTACGCGACGCCATCGCCTTGGGCAGCGAACACCTCTCCTGTTACGAGGTCATCTACGAGGACGACACGCCCCTCTTCGAGCAGCTCAAGGCCGGCGAGTTCGACGTGGACGAGGAACTCACCGAGGCGATGTATGAGGAGTTGGTCGCGACGGCGGGCGCGGCGGGTCTCGCGCAATACGAGGTAGCGAACTTTGCACGCAGCCAGCGGCAACGGAGTAGTGGAGCAATAGAGCAATGGCGTATTGAGTCGCGCGTCCCCCATCACTCCATCACTCCATCACTCCATCACTCCGTCCCATCCTACGCCTGCCGCCACAACGTGAACTACTGGCGCGGCGGGCAGTTCCACGCGCTCGGCCCAAGCGCCGCCGGTTATGTGCGCGGCGTGCGGACGAAGAACTGGTCCAACACCCAGCTTTACTGCGAGCAGTTGGAGAAGGGCGTCCGCGCCATCGAGTCGCGCGAGGAACTGCCGCCGCTGGCCCGTGCCGGTGAGATCGCTGCCTTTGGTCTGCGCATGAATGTGGGCTGGGCATTCGAGGAGTTCCAGGCAACGGCCGGCTTCGATCTCCGCAAGGAGTGGAGCGCCGAAATGGATGCGTTGGTGACGGAAGGCTTCGCCGTCCGCTCCGCCGAACGGTTTCATCTCACGCCGCGCGGCCTGCGCTTCGCGGATCATGCGGCCGAGCAGTTTCTGCGCCCCACAGAAGTTCCGGCGTAACCCGCCGGCCGGCCCGCGCCTCTCTCTCCGCGGCGGCCTGCCTTCTGAATAGCGGCGGGACACCCCGCGTCCGCAACCCGGCACGCCGAAATATGTTCGCCAATCGGGAGCGCATGACGTGAAATGCGCCGCGTTCCCGGTGCCGGCGACGGCCAATTGAAAGGTTCAAACGATGACGACAACTGAAACGTCCGCGACACTCGCGGGAGACCAGGACTTGCGGGCGCTTGAGAAGCTCAAGTCCGCCACCACCAGCATCAAGTCCGAGCTGGGCAAGGTCATCGTGGGCCAGGAGGAAGTCGTCGAGCAGGCGCTCATCGCCATCTTCACGCGCAGCCACGCGCTGCTTGTCGGCGTGCCGGGCCTCGCCAAGACGCTGCTGGTTTCGTCGCTCGCGCAGACGCTGCACCTCGGCTTCAAGCGCATCCAGTTCACGCCCGACCTGATGCCCAGCGACATCACCGGCACCGAGGTCATCCAGCAGGACCAGTCCACCGGCGAGCGGGTGTTCCGTTTCCTCAAAGGCCCCATCTTCTCGAACATCGTCCTCGCCGACGAAATCAACCGCACGCCGCCCAAGACGCAGGCCGCGATGCTCGAGGCGATGCAGGAGCGCAAAGTCACCGTCGGCGGCACGGACTACGCGCTGCCAAATCCGTTCTTCGTGCTCGCGACGCAAAACCCCATTGAGCAGGAAGGCACTTATCCGCTCCCCGAGGCACAGCTCGACCGCTTCATGTTCATGATTACCGTGGACTACCCGAGCACGGCGGAGGAACTCCAAATCATGAAGATGGCCACCGGCGCGCCGATGGCGAAGCCCAACGCCGTCCTCACCGAAGAAGACATTCTCGAACTCCAGGCCACCGTCCGCCGGATGCCCGTCGCTGACCACGTTTATCAATACGCCGAGCGCATCGTCCGCGTGACGCGCATCAAGACCCCGGAAGCGAACGACTACTGCAAGAAGTTCCTCTCGTGGGGTGCCGGCCCGCGCGCGAGCCTCAACCTCATCCTCGCCGCGAAAGCCCGTGCGATGCTGCGCGGCCAGTTCCATGTGAGCTGCGACGACGTGGCTGCCGTCGCGCCGCCCATCCTGCGCCACCGCATCATCCCGAACTTCGCCGCCCAGAGCGAAGGCATCACCGCCGACGACGTGGTGAAGAAGATTCTCGAGGCGATTCCGAAGGACCAAAAAGTGGCCTGAAATGTCGAATGCCGAGTGTCGAATGACGAGTCGTTCCTCGTGCGCCAAACTTGAACAGAACGGCGTGCGGCTCATTCGCAATTCGCAATTCGCAATTCGCAATTCCCGCTGATGGACGCCGCCACCCTCGCCACGCTCCTCGACCCCGTCGCGATTTCCCGCGCCGAGACGCTCGGGATGCACGCGCGTTACCTGGTCGAGGGCTACATGGCGGGCGAGCATAAGTCGCCTTACCACGGCTTCGCCATCGAGTTCGCCCAGCACCGCGAATACGCCCCCGGCGACGACCTCCGCTACCTCGACTGGAAAGTCCTCGGCCGCACGGACCGCTACTACATCAAGCAGTTCGAGCAGGAGACCAACTACGTCGCGCACATCCTCCTCGACGGCTCGGAGTCCATGAAATACGGCTCCACCGGCTACACCAAGCTCGCCTACGGCAAGATGCTCGCCGCCTGCCTGAGCTACCTTATCCTTCACCAGCGCGACGCCGTGGCGCTGGACATTTTCGACACCGAGACCCGCGAATACCTCCCGCGCAGCAACAGCCACGCGATGATTCACAAGGTGCTCGCCACGCTCGCCGCGTTCGAGCCGGCGCGCCAGACGAACATCGCCGCCATCCTGCACGAGATGGCCCGGCAAGTCCGTCGGCGCGGCATCGTCGTCATCATCAGCGACCTCTTCGATGACGAGGAGAAAATCATGGAAGGCATCCAGCACCTGCGCTTCGGCGGCAGCGAAGTCGTCGTCTTCCACCTAATGGACCCGGCGGAACTGGAGTTCAAGTTCAACGGCCTCGTCGAATTCGTCGGCCTCGAAGCCATCCCGAACATCCTCACCCGCCCGCAGGAAATCCGCGCCAGCTACCAAGCCGAGGTCGAGCGCTTCCGGTCAACGCTGCGCTCCGGCTGCGAAAAGAACCACGTCCACTTCGTCCCCGTGAACACGGCGCAGCCGCTGCATGAGGTGTTGTCGGGCTACCTCGCGTTCCGCCTGAAGACTTCGGTGAAATGACCAAGCTCCGCAATACGCCGATGGAAACCGTCCGCTTCTTAGCGAAGCTGACTGAGCAAGGACGCTTGCGGTGGCAAAAGGATGGACCTGACACTTACTCCGCTTCTGCAGCAGGGGAAAAGTTCAAAGTCGAATTCCTCTACTACATGCCGACAGATGAATGCATGGCCGACCGCGCGGCGGTCCGACTTACGGGATTGGTTTATGCAGACTTTGCCGTCGGCACAGTAGGCTTCGACGAAATCTGCCGTATGCTTGCTACGAGCGAGCTGGAATTAAACAAGTGGAGAACGGCAGTCGAAGCTGAGTGGCTAAAACGGTTCAACGCCTTCAAGGCAAAGCTTCGCAAAGCCCGTAGTAGTCCTCGTCGCAAGGGAAGGAGCAAAGCTGTTTAGCCATGTCCTTCCTAAATCCACTGATGCTCTTCGGTGCCGGTGCCATCGCCGTCCCCATCATCATTCACCTGCTCAGCCGCCGCCGCTTCCAGCGCGTCGTGTGGGCGGCGATGCGCTTCGTCAAGGTCTCCACCGAGAAGAACCAGCGCCGGATGCTCGTCGAGGACATGATTCTCCTCGCCATCCGCTGCCTGATGCTTGCCCTCCTCGCGCTCGCCGTCGCGCGCCCGGCGATGCGTTCCACCACGCACAACGTCTTCGGCCAGTCCAAGGTCACCGCCGTCATCGTCCTCGACAACTCCGCGAGCATGGGCGTCTCCGACGGCGTCCAGACGCGCTTCGACAAGGCCCGCAAGGTTGCCGAACAGGCCGTGGACGCGCTGCCCTCCGGCTCCGCCGCCGCCGTGATTCTCGCGTCCGACGTGGCGAAGGAAGTCATCAAGGAACCGACCCACGACCTGAACCTCGCCCGCAAGGCCGTCCGCGAAGCCCCGCTCTCCGACCGCGCCACCGACCTCTTCCCGTCCATCGAGAAGGCGCTCGAAACGCTCAAAGGCCGCTCCGCCATCCGCAAAGAAATCTACGTCATCACCGACGGCCAGCTCGCCGGCTGGCGGCAGCTCGGCGACATCCAGAAGACGTTGAAGACGGCCAAGGAGCAGACCGGCGAACAGCAAGTTTCCGCCCACCTCGTCCTCGTCAGCGACAGCGAGGAACGCAACCTCGGCGTCAGCGGCCTCGTGTTGAGCAGCGGGCTCGCGCCGCTCAACCGCCCGCTCCGCTTCGAGGCGCAAGTCGCCAACTACGGGAAGCAGGAAGCCAAGGACATCAAAGTTTCGCTCCTCGTGGACAGCGCTTCCGCCGACGAAGTCACCATCCCGAGCATCCCGCCCGGCGGCACCCGCAGCGTCCCGCTCAACACCCGCCTCAAGACCGAAGGCTGGCACAACATCACCGCGCGCATCGGCGGCGACCGCTTCCCCGGCGACGACACCCGCACGCTGGCCGTCCGCGCCATCCGCGAGATTCGCGTGCTGATGGTGGACGGCGAGCCCGGCACCGAGCCGCGTGAATCCGAAACCTTTTTCCTCGGCCACGCGCTCGTGCCGGTGTCCACCGAGGAAGCCGAGCAGTATTACGTCAAGACCTCCACCATCGCGCCTGCCGAAATGGCCGGCACGCGCTTCGACGACTTCGACAGCGTCGTGCTCGCGAATGTCCCCGACTTCTCCGCCGACACCGCGACGGCGCTGGAAAACTTCGTCAAGCGCGGCGGCGGCCTGCTTATTTTCCCCGGCGCGAAAGTCAACCCGACCTCCTACAACCAACAACTCGCCAGCGTCCGAAAACTTCTCCCCGCCACCTTCGGCGAGGCGCGGGGCGACGCCGCGCAGGATGAGAAATTCCTCACCTTCCAAACCAAAGGCTACGACCACCCCATCGTCGCGCTTTGGAACGACGGCAACGCCGGCACGCTGGCCAGCGCGCGCTTCTTCCGCACGTTCGAACTTAATCTCCTCGCGGCTCCAGCAAGCGAAACGACCGACAAGTCTGGGAAGCAGGCCGCTTCGAAAGGCACCTCATCTACGAACACACTGGCATCGCTCGCCGCGCCCAAGGCCATCCTCCGCTTCTCCGATGGCTCCATCGCCGTGGCCGAACGCGCGCTTGGTCTCGGTCGCGTCGTCATGTTCGCCAGCACGGCGGACACGGCATGGAACGACCTCGCCGTCCGCCCTGCCTTCGTGCCGCTGCTCCACCGCACGCTGGGCACGCTCATTCAGCGCCACGATGAAGGCGCGAACGTCCGTGTTGGCGCACAGTTCGCCCGCCGCCTGACTGCCGACTTGCTGCACAAGGACGCCGTCGTGATGGCCCCCGGCGCGGCCGCCGGCACACGCGACTTACGGCGCGTCGAGCTGGTCAACGACACGCCTGTGCTCACCTACGAAGCCACCGACAAAGCCGGCATCTACGAAATCTCCATCGCCGAGCCAGCCACCGTGTTGAAGTTCGCCGCCCAGCCCGACCCGTCGGAATCCAGCATGGCCGAACTGCCTGCCGAGGAAGTGAACGCACTTGGCCAAGTCGCCGCCGTGCAACGCTGGAACCCGACATTGAACCTCCGCGAGTGGGTCGAGAAAGCCCGCGTCGGTGCGGAGTTCTGGCTGCCCATCCTCATCGCCGTCCTCGCCCTCGCGGCACTGGAAACATTCCTGGCGCAATACTTCAGTCGCGCGAAATGACCGACCTGATTCTCAAACTCCTCGGTGCGCGCGTGGAAGCCGCTGGCGATCTCGCGTCCGTCCGGCTCGCCTTCCAGGGCGGCGTCGGAGCCGGGTGGGTCGTGCTGCTCGCGCTCGTGCTCGCGGGACTCGGCGTCTGGACGTATCGGCAATGGCCGCCGTCCACCACACCCGCGCGCCGCTGGTTGCTCACCGGCCTGCGCGTCGCGTTCCTCGTGCTGCTCACGTTCCTCCTGCTGCGGCCGGTGCTCGCCTTCACCGTCGAAGGCAGCGTCCGCCGCACCTTGCTTCTGCTCGTGGACGGCTCGGCCTCGATGCAAATCAAGGACCCGCGCGTGAACCCCGACGACGTGAAGCGCGCCGCGCTCGTTAAGGGCCTCTCCGACCCCACCAAGGGCCTCGGGCAACAACCCGCGCCCGGCCGCCTCCGCGAAGTCGAATCCCTCGCGCGCCTCGACTTGATGAAGGCCGGTCTCCGCAACGAGAAGCTCGACCTCCTTCCGCGCCTCGACTTCGAGTTCGACCTCGTGCCCTTCCAATTCGGCACGGAGCTGAACGCCCTGCCCCGGAGCAAAAACGACGTTTCCGAAACCGACGCCGAGGGCAAGAAAGCCCGCCGCAAAGCCAAGGTCGCTGCGTTCGATTGGGTCGAGAAACTCGACGCGAACTCCGCCACCACGCCCATCGGCGACGCGCTGAAGAAGGCTGTCGAACTGAAGCGCGGCCAGCCGCTCGCGGGCGTCGTGCTCGTCACCGACGGCGGCCAGAACACCGGACCATCGCCGCGCGAAGTCGCCGCGCAGCTCAAGCAGGACGGCGTGCCGCTCTACATTTGGGGCGTCGGCATCACCAGCCCGCGCGACATCATCGTCGCCAACCTCTTCGCGCCCGAAGTCAGCTTCGTGAAGGACGAGGTGCTCGCCAACGTGCGCGTCCGCTCGCAAGGCCTCGCCGGCGAGAAGGCGAAGGTTGTCCTCAAGCTCGGCGACACCAAGGTGGACGAGCGCGAAATCACCTTCGGCCCGGACGGCGAGCAGGTCGTGGCGCTGAAGTTCACGCCCGACAAGACCGGCGATTTCGAGCTGGAGGCCGCCATCGAGGCGCGCGCCGACGAGACCGTGAAGGACAACAATTCCCGGGTGCAGCATCTGCGCGTGATTGACTCGAAGATTCGCGTGCTGCTCGTCGAGCAAACGCCCCGCTGGGACTTTCGCTACCTTCAGGCAATGTTCATGCGCGACCGACGCGTGGAGCTGAAGTGCGTCCTCTTCGAGGGCGCGCCGTCCATCTCGCGCGAAGCCAACTCGCCCTATCTCGAGCGCTTCCCGGTCAACAAGGAGGAGCTGTTCAACTATGACCTCGTCGTCCTCGGCGACGTGGACCCGCGCCAGCTCACCACCGAGCAGCAGCGCAACGTCAACGAGTTCGTGTCGCGCTTCGGCGGCTCGTTTCTGATGGTCGCCGGCAAGCGCTTCAGCCCGAGCGCGTGGCGCAACACGCCGGTCGAGCAAATTCTCCCCGTCGAGTTTGACGCCGTGAACACCGCCGCCGTGGCCGGCGAGGGCAATGCCGACAAACCCGTCCGCCTCACGCTCACCGCGCAGGGCCGCAGCTCCACCATGCTGCGCTTCGGCGACAAGGAAGACGAAAGCGCCGCGCTCTGGAAGCTCCTGCCGCCGGTCTATTGGGTCGCGAAGGTCTCGCGTGCCAAGCCCGGTGCCGAGGTGCTCGTCGTGGACCCCGATCCGCTGAAAGCCTCGCGCTTCGGCCCGATGCCGGTGGTCGCCGTGCAGCAATACGGCCTTGGCCAGTCGCTCTTTGTCGGCACGGACAACACCTGGCGCTGGCGCAAAAACACGGGCGACGAGATTTACACGACCTTCTGGGGCCAGATTGCCCAACGCCTCGCGCTGCCGCACATGACCGGCGGTTCCCGCCGCACGCAGCTCACCCTTGACCGGCAGAACTTCGTCAGCGGCGAGCGCGTCGCGATTTACGCGCGCCTATACCGCGCGGGCTTCGAGCCGGTGAACGACCCGGTGGTGAAGGGCAGTTACTCTGCGCGTGCCGGCGATGGCGGCGGCTCGACGGAAATTTCCCTGCGCCCCGTGGCCGACCAGCCGGGGGTATATCGCGGTGAGTTCATCGCGCCCGCGCCGGGCAGCTACAAGTTTGGCGTCGAGAGCGACCCCGACACGCGTGTGGACTTCAACGTGACCGCGCCGCGCTTCGAGCTGGGCGACACCGCGATGAACGAGCCGCTCCTGCGCGAGATGGCGGCCATCAGCGGCGGCGAGTTCTTCCGCGAGGAGACGCTCTTCCAACTGCCCGACCAAATCCGCGCCAAGACCGAGCGCGTCCGCTCGCCGATGGAAGTCGAGCTGTGGGCCAGCCCGCTTTACTTCCTGCTGCTGCTCGGTGTGGTCACGACGGAGTGGGTGCTCCGCAAACTGTCGCACTTGAAATGACCGCCGTCTCGGAACAACGCACCGCCCCTGTCCCGCCGAGCGCCCAGCTCGCGGGCCAGCTCGCGGCTGTGCGCTCGAAGCGCACCGGCGTGGCCGTCGGCTCCGGCGTGGCGATGCTCCTCGGCGGGCTCACGCTCGCGCTCGGTATCGGGATGGTTGCAGACTGGTTTCTCGATTTCCCGTGGGCCGTCCGTTTGCTGCTTTTCCTCGGCTACCTCGCCGCTGCGGGCCATGTCATCTGGCACCACGTTCTGGTTCCGGTCATTCGGCAACCCGACGACGACGACCTCGCCCTGCTCGTCGAACGCGGCCACCCACAATTCGCCTCGCGCCTCATCGCCGCCCTGCAGCTCACCCGTCCCGGCGCATTGCAATCAAACGAGGCGCCTTCGCTTGTCCGTGAACTGGTCGCCGAGACCGAGCGCATCGCGCGGCCGCTGGACTTCACCGCCGTCATCTGCACGCGGCAGCTCCGCCGTCTCGCAGGCTGGGCATTGGCCATCGTGGTCATCGGCGGCGTGGTTTTCTGGAAGGCCGAGGAAGTCAGCCGCGATCTCCTGAGCCGGGCGCTCCTCTCCCGCGAAGTCGAAGTCCCACGCAAAACCCGCATCGGTCAGACCAGCGGCGACCTTCGCATCGCGCGCGGCGACAACGTCAACCTCTTTGCCGTGGCCAAAGGCGTCGTGCCCGAGCGCGGCAAGCTGGTGCTCAAGTTCACCTCCGGCCGCACGCAGGAATTCCTCTTCGACGGCAGCCAGACCAACCGCGCGCACTTCGCCCAGGCGCTGGAGAACGTGCAGGACACGTTCGACTACACCTTCCATCTCGGCGACGGCAAATCCCGCACCGCCCGAGTCGAAGCCATCGAACGCCCCGGCATCGCGAAGCTCGACGCAACGCAGATATACCCCGACTACACCGGCCTCGGCACCGTCCGCCGCTCGCTCGGCGACCTCACCTTGCTCGTCGGCAGCAAGCTCACCCTCACGCTCACGCCGACGAAAGAAGTCGCCAAAGGCGCGGTCCTCATCACCAGCACGACGAACGCCCAGCCGCTGACGCTTCCGCTTCAGGTCAGCCCGAAAAACGCCCGCGAAGTCCAGGTGACCATCCCGATTACGAGCGAGTCGGTGAGCGGCTTCTCGATTCACTTGGAGGACAAATACGGCTTCCGCTCGAAGGACGACGCGGTCTATCGCCTCGAAGTTCTGCCGGACAAAGCCCCCGTGGTCCGCATCACCTACCCCGAGCGCAAGGAGGAACTCATCACGCAGAAGGCCACCATCCTCATCGGTTTCGAGGCGCTGGACGACTTCGCTGTGAAGCAGCTTTTCCTCCGCTACACCGTGGACGGCGGCGAGGAGCGGGGCATCGAACTGACGCTCGAAGCGCCCGCCCGCAGCCTGCGCCGCCGCTACGATTGGAAAGTTGGCGCGCTCAACCCAAAGCCGCCCGAGGGCGCGATGCTCGAATACTGGATTGAAGCCCGCGACAACAACAACGTGGCCGGCCCCGGCATCGGCACCAGCGAACACTTCAGTGCCAAAATCGTCAGCGACGCCGAGAAACGCGCTGACCTCCTCAACCGCGTCGGCGACAGCATCGGTGCCATCGGCGAAGCCGCGAACGACCAGGAGAAACTCAACCGCGTTCTGGGCGACATCATCCAAGGCCGTCCGGAGCGTCCGTGACCCGTGCTGGCGGTTTGCAACCGCCGTCCGCAGGCAGCAGCAGTTCAACGCGCTTCGAGCCACCGACGCGCAACTCGGCGGTTACAAACCGCCGGCACGGGCACTTGCCGCCACCGCCCTCATCCTGTTCACTTCCTGCGTGACTCCGCGCTTAGCCCGACACTCCAGAACGGTCGTGCTCGTGCTGTCGCTTGGCTTGGTTGGATTACTCGGCGCGGCAACAACCAAGCAACCGCAGCCAAACTGGGCCTTCAAACCGGTCACTCGCCCCGCCGTCCCGACGCCCAAGATCGCCGCGTGGAGCACGAACGCCATTGACCGTTTCCTGCTCGCGAAGCTGGAGGAACGCGGCCTCTCCCCTGCCCCGCCCGCTGAACCGCGCGCGCTGGCTCGCCGCCTGCACTTCATCCTCACCGGCCTCCCGCCGTCGCTGGAAGACGCAGCAGCATTCGAGCGTGCCGTCTCCCCCTCTCTCCGTCCCTCACTCTCTCCATCTTCGGCCAAGGACGGAGAGACGGAGAGACGGAGAGACGGTGCTGTCACTGCCCTTGTGGACTCGCTCCTCGCCTCCCCCCACTTCGGCGAACGCTACGCCCGGCACTGGCAGGACGTGGTCCGTTACGCCGACACGCACGGCACCGAGCACGACGCCTTCCTCCCCCACGCGTGGCGCTATCGCGACTGGCTCATCCGCGCGTTCAACAGCGACCTGCCCTACGATCAATTCGTGCGCGAGCACATCGCGGGAGACTTGCTGGAAAAGCCACGCTGGGCCGACGGCTTGAATCAATCGTTGCTGGCGTCGGCGTGGTGGCGGCTGGTCGAGTTCAACCAGACGCCCGTGGACGTGAAGGGCGAGGAGGTCATCGTCGTGGACAGCCAGATTGACGCGATGAGCAAGGCCTTCCTCGGCCTGACCGTCTCCTGCGCGCGCTGCCACGACCACAAGTTCGACCCGATTTCGCAGCGCGATTTCCACGGCCTCTACAGCATCCTCGCCAGCACCCGCACCTCCATGCGCATGCTGGATGCGCCGGAGAAACTCCATGCGCACGACGCGGAGCTGGCGAAGGTGAAGACTGAAATCCGCGCGGCGTTGGCTGCGACGTGGCTGCGGCAACTCGCCGAGTGGCCCGAGGCCTTGGAGCGCGGACGCCCACGTTCGCATGACACGAACAGCCCGGCGGCATCGGCTGCGGACGTGGGCGTCCGCGCCCCACTCGCCGCTGAAGCCACCCGCTGGCGGACCGCGTTCGCCGCAGCCGAGACGAACAAATCCCCCCTCGTGCCGCTGCTCCGCGCGCTCCGTGCCGGCGGTTTGCAACCGCCGTCTGACGCGTCCAGCAGCACCGCAGAGCGGCGGCTGCAAACCGCCGGAACCTTCGCTGATTTCACCACCGGTTCGGACAACGGCTGGTTCGCCACCGGCGGCTTCGCGCAACACACGCCTGCCGGTGACTTCGCCCTCGCCACCAGCGGCTTAAACATCCTCACCGCCATTTACCCCGCCGGCCGTTTCTCCCACCTGCTCTCGGACAAGCACGCCGGCACGTTCCGCTCGCCGAACTTCACGCTCACCAACAAGTTCGTCGCCGCGCTCGTCACCGGCGACAACAACGCCCGCGTCCGCCTCGTCATCGAAAACTTCCAGGGCGACTCGCTGCTGTTCACTCAAGTTACGCCCAAACTCACCGACCGTTCTGGCATGCGCTGGGTAACGCTGCCCATCCGAGACCCTTGGCGCGGCCGCCGCGCCTACATCGAGTTGGTTCCACGCGATGACTTCCCCTACCCCGGCATCGTCCGCGACGCCACCAAGCTGCCGACCGACGGCCGCTCCGCCGCCGGCATCGCGAAAGTCGTCTTCCACGACGGCGAGAAGCCGCCCGAACCACCTGCGTGGCCGGAGGAACTCAGCCTCGCATTGAGGAACCACACCACCCTCGCATCAGCCGGGAGTGATGGGGCAACGGCATCATCCAACACGCGACCGACCATTGGTGCCGCGTTCGTCGCCGCAGCACGCCGGGCTGTGGAAACATGGCGGGCCGGCAAGTGTGACGACGCTCAGGCGAACTTCCTCAATTCACTCCTTCGCCTCGGTCTGCTCGAAAACACCGTCGTCCGTGCCGGCGATTTGCAATCGCCACCTGTTGCTTCCGGTGCACCGCCGAGCGGCGGTTCCAAACCGCCGGCACTCCTCGCGCACCTGGTCGCCAACTACCGCGAACTCGAAGCCCGCGTCCCCATCCCGACCCGAGTCGTCGCTGTGTCGGATGAAGCGCCGCCGTTCGAGACGCCGTTCTTCCCGCGTGGCGACCACGCCAAGCCCGGCGACGTCGTGCCGCGCCAGTTTCTCGCCGCGTTCGGCGCGACGCCGTATCGCTCGGCGCAAAGCGGGCGGCGCGAGCTGGCCGAGGACATTCTTCGCAACCCGCTCACCGCGCGCGTGATGGTGAACCGCCTGTGGCACCACGTCTTCGGCGAAGGCCTCGTGCGCTCTATGGATAACTTCGGGCAACTTGGAGGCACACCCAGCCACCCCGAGTTGCTCGATTGGCTCGCGAGCGAGTTCGTCGCGCAAGGCTGGTCGGTGAAAGCAATGCTCCGGCTGATGCTCACGAGCCGGGCATTTGCGATGAGCACGGAAACTTCCCCTGCCGCCGCCGAACGCGACCCGGAGAATCACCTTCTTTCGCACGCCAACTTCCGCCGCCTCGACGCCGAGTCTATCCGCGACGCCATCCTCACCGCGAGTGGGCGGCTGGACCGCACGCAGTTCGGCCCCGGCGTCCCAGTCACCGTGCCGCCGAGTCAGCGCGACGATTACACGCCCGTGGACGGCCCGGTGGACGGCCGCGGTCGGCGCAGCCTCTATCTCGAAGTGCGGCGCAATCACCCGGCGCCGTTTCTCTTCGCGTTCGACCAGCCCAAGCCCGCCGCCCCCGCTGGACGCCGCGAGCCAACGAACGTGCCCGCGCAAAGCCTCACGCTGCTGAACGACCCGTTTGTCATCGAGCAGGCCGGTCACTTCGCCGTCCGCTCGCTCGCGCAGCCCGGCGATGCGAACGCCCGCATCGGCTGGCTTTACGCGACGGCCCTGAACCGCCCGGCGACCCAATCGGAAGTTACGCGCGCCGCCACCTTCCTCGCGCAGCAAGGAACCGCAAGCGGAGATGAGAAGAAGGCTTGGCAGGACTTGGCTCACGCGGTGTTTAACTTGAAGGAATTTCTCTACCTGAAATGAACAGACACAACATCACCGAAGCCACCCAGCAAGTTTTCAAGTGCTTTGTGATTATGCCTTTTTCTGAGACCAGACACGTAAGGGTTGGTCGCGAGCACGTCATCACCGAAACCCAATGGAACCACATCTTTGAGCATTGGATAAAGAAGGCTGTTGAATCTTTCAGCTCCCAGCGGTTCCGGTGCGTCCGCTCCGCCGCCGCCCCCGGGAATTTTATCAAAGGGATTGTCCGAGACCTTTATGACTCGGACATCGTGATTGCAGACCTTACCGGCAGCAAACCGAATGTTTACTACGAACTCGGCATCCGCCACGCACTCGACACAGGAACCATTATGGTCACACAGAGTTTGGAGAGCGTGCCATCAGACCTGCGAGGTTATTACAGATTTCAGTATGATTACGCGTCGGAACACCACGAATACGAAAGGATGTATGGTGAGTTTGAACGACATCTTCACGAGAAAATTGCCTACATTTTCGACAACCTGAATCCAAGTGACAATCCGGTAAGCGATTTTTTAGGTCACCCGAACGAGCACTTGCGACACTCGTTTGAACAGGAAAAGGCTGAACTCCTGTTCATCAGCAACCTGTTTCGCGATGTGGTTCGTCACAACTTTGAACTTTGTGAGGCTCTGCTAAAAGTGAAATCAACCGGAGAACTTCCAGACGACTGCGTCGCCATGGTCTTTGATTTCTACCCCTTCGATTTGCTTCTCTCCAGGGTGGTGAACACGCGCTGGGAGGTGATGCCAATGCAAACGATTCAAACGCTAAATAACGCGCTGCAAACGATGCGAATTATGTTTCTGCCCGTGCATCAAGGCTGGCAAATCCTCCGCATCAACCCGACCTCAGAAGCAAACGAAGAGTTTTTTGAGTTGGTTGAAGCGGTTGTTGCTGGTCGAGTAGATAACGAGCGAGACGTTCTAGATAACTTTGTCAAAGCAGTCAGCGAAATGGATTTTTCGGTGACTTTCCGACCTCGTGCTGAAGTGCTGAAGGAGAAGAACGGGGGGAAGTCCTGAAAATGCGACCATCAGTCCGAACTGATGCTGGTTTGAGCCGCCGCGCGATGCTACAGCGCGTCTCGACCGGCTTCGGCTGGCTTGCGTTCGCGGGCTTGTTCGGGCGGGCGGCGGAGTCGGCTTCTTCACGCACCACGCACCACGCACCACGAGCCAAGAGCGTCATCTTCCTGTTCATGGATGGCGGGCCGTCGCAGGTGGACACGTTTGACCCGAAGCCGCGATTGCAGGCCGAGCATGGGAAGCCGTTCCCGATGCGGATTGATGCGACGCAGTTCGATGCCATCGGCAAGACGCTGGCGAGTCCGTGGGAGTTTGCCCGGCGTGGGCAGTCGGGGCTGCCGGTCAGCGAGTTGTTTCCGCATCTCGGCGGGTGCATGGATGACTTGTGCGTCATCCGGTCGGTGACGAGCGCGTCGCCAGAACACGCGCAGGCGTGCTACTTCCTGCACACGGGCAGCACGTTGCAGGGCCGGCCCAGCATTGGCGCGTGGGCGAACTACGGGCTGGGCTCGGACGCGGAGAACTTGCCGGGCTTCGTGGTGCTCAATGGCGGGATGATGCCGCTCGGCGGCGTGGCGAACTGGAGCAGCGGCTTCCTCCCGGCGCGCTTCGAGGCGACGCAGTTCAATCTCGTGGGCGGCGCGGTGATGGAGAATCTCGCCGCGTCCGGCCCGGCGGCTGCGCGGGCGAACCAGCTCGCGTTCATCGCGGAGAACGACCGTGCGTTCGCCGCGACGCTCGGTGCTCAGGCGGGCGCGGTGGAGACGGCGATTCGCAATTATGAGCTGGCCGCCGCGATGCAGACGGCAGTGCCGGAGGCCGCCGACTTGAAGAGCGAGAGCGCGGCGACGCATCGGCTTTACGGGACGGACTCGACGGACCCGCTGAAGGCGCGTTACGCGCGCCAATGCTTGCAGGCGCGGCGGCTCGTGGAGCGCGGCGTGCGGTTCGTGGAGTTGAGTTCGGTGAGTGGCATCCGATTCGTTGCGCCGTGGGACCAGCACGGGAACATGAAGAAGGACCATGCGCGAAACGCCTTCATCGTGGACCAGCCCATCGCGGCGCTACTGCGGGACTTGAAGGCGCGCGGGTTGCTGGAGGACACGCTGGTGCTGTGGGGCGGCGAGTTTGGGCGCACGCCGTTCGCGCAGGGGAACGATGGGCGCGACCATAATCCGCAGGGTTATACGATGTGGATGGCCGGCGGCGGTGTGCGCGGCGGGATGGCTTACGGCGCGACGGATGAGTTCGGCTACCGCGCGGTGGAGAACGTCGTCGAGATGCACGACCTGCACGCGACGATGCTGCATCTGCTGGGGCTGGACCACGAGCGGCTGACGTTCCTGCACGGCGGGCGCTTCCATCGGCTGACGGATGTGCGCGGGCGCGTCGTGCGGGAAGTGCTGGCGTGAAGGCCGTGGTGGGGGCCTTCATGTCCAATCCGCCTCAATTACACCGAAAACTCGCTGCCGGTATCGGGTGCTAGAGTCAACGTGCAGGAGTTGATGCCGTTTCAAGGCCCCTCTCCGGCCCAGTGAGATTTCGGTCCAACGAGAACAGGCAACCCCACGAATCAGGCAAGCTGCTGAAAGCACTAATCTGCTTAGCCGACCATTGGCATATCGCCATAAATCGAACAGAGCGCAGCATGGCAACCCGTCAATCAGTGCGTCCTTGTTTAGTCGTTGGGAATACTCCCGCAAAACTCCGTTGTGACTTACGGTGACACGGCTACCGGCTGCAAGGGATATGCCCCTGAAGACGTGACGCTTGGACAGGCTGGCATTGAGAACAGCGCCGTTCTCGTGCAGGTAAATGACACGTCCCGCTGCACACGGGATGCCATCAATCGTCGTGCAGTCCGAAAGCCAAGCTAGTTTCAACTGACCGTGCGGGTAAAACACTACCGCCCTGCCACGAGCGCACGGCAGACCTTGGATAACTGAATCCTCAGCAAGCTCAGCGTCGTGAACAGAGCCGTCAGAAAAGAATTGTGCCCCGACCGGATTGAACGTGATACCGCCAACCTTCATGTCAGCCAGTGCCTGAGCCTGGATGGCTACTTCAGCTTCTCCGCGACCCACTTCTCCAGCTTGAGCGTGTCCACGGCGAAAAGACGGATGCCTTCGGAGAGCTTCTCGGTGGCCATCGCATCTTCGTTGTGGAGCCAGCGGAAGGCTTTTTCGTCGAGGTGGATTTTCTCGCGGCCCTGCGTGGCGGCAGTGGCGGGGTCGAGTTTGCGGGCGACGGTGCCGGCGGTCTTCTGCATCTCCTCCAGCAGCGCAGGGCTGATGGTGAGGAGGTCGCTGCCGGCGAGTTCGAGGATTTCACCGACGTTGCGGAAGCTCGCGCCCATGACCTCGGTCGAGTAGCCGTGGCGCTTGTAGTAGTTGTAAATCGCGGTGACGGAAATGACGCCGGGGTCCTCCGCGCCGACGAAGTCTTTGCCGGTGCTCTTCTTGTGCCAGTCGAGGATGCGGCCCACGAACGGCGAGATGAGTTGCACGCCGGCCTCGGCGCAGGCGACGGCTTGGGCGAAGCTGAAGAGCAGCGTGAGGTTGCAGGCGATGCCGTCCTTCTTGAGTTCCTCAGCGGCGCGGATGCCTTCCCAAGTGGCGGCGAGCTTGATGAGCACGCGTTCCTTCGGGAGGCCGGCCTTCTGGTAGCTGGCGATGAGCGAGCGGGCCTTCGCGACGGACGCGGCGGTGTCGAAGGACAGGCGGGCGTCCACCTCGGTCGAGACGCGGTTGGGAACAATCTTTAGAATCTCAATGCCGAACGCGACGGCGATTTGGTCCATGGCCGCGCCGAGCAACGCGCTGCCGGTCGCGCCGGTCTGCTTGGCGTCGGCGATGGCTTTGTCCACGACGGCGGCGTATTCGGGCATCTGGGCGGCCTTGAGGATGAGGCTGGGATTCGTGGTGGCGTCGCGCGGCTGGTATTTGCGGATGCTTTCAAAGTCGCCCGTGTCGGCGACGACGATGGTGTGTTGCTTGAGGCCAGCGAGGAGATTATTGCTCATGATTGAGTGGTTTTCCGGGTTCATGCTCCAGTTTGGTGGGAGCAGTCGCATATACAATGGATGTGACGCGTGCCGTCAACTCTTTACGGGGAAGAGAATCCAACTGCCGCTTGCTAACAACGCAACCGACCCATAGTGTGTGTGCGACACAATGCAGCCCGTCGCCGTCAAGCCGCCTCCTCCCCGGTCCCCCGGCGCCCAGCCTTCCCCACGCGCAGGCGCACCCGGGGTGAAAGTGGTCGCGAAAGCCCACGCCCTCAACCGCCCGCGGGTGCTGGCAGTGGACGATACGCCCGAGGCATTACGTCAACTTAGAGACTGTCTCAAGGCACTGAACGCGGACTGCTTCACCTGCGGCAGCGGTGCGTCTGCAGTCGAGTTCTTGACCAAGGAACTCGTTGATTTGGTCATAGTGGACGTGTCCATGCCGGGCATGGATGGACTCGAAGTGTGCCGTGCAATCAAGCACGAGCCGCGCACCAAGGATATCCCCGTCCTCTTGATGAGCGGTGACCTCAAAAGCGAGGACACCAACCGCGGAATCGAACTTGGCGCCTTCGACTATCTGAGCAAGCCGGTGGATCAACATGAGTGCAACGCCCGTGTTCACGCTGCCCTGACCCTGAAGCGGCTCTCGGATGAGCTCAACGTGCAACTTCTCGCGCCTGACGAGCAGCGGCGTGCGCAAGCGGAGTTGCAGCAAAAAATGACGGACTTCGCCCACGGCATGACGACGGCGCACTTCCAGAAGCGCTTCGGGCAGCTCGCCGCATCGTTTCTCGATGAGATCCACTTTCCTCTGGCGCATGCGCTGGGCAGCCTGCGGGTGCTGATGGTGGATGAGCGGCTATCCGAAGATGTCCGTCAGCGGATGCTGCTGCTCCACTCTCAGTTTTCGAAGGTTAACGACCACCTGCGCCGCCTGCTAAATGTGTCTGTTTACAGCCGCAGCCCACAGGTGATTCGACCGGCCGAGTTGGTATCGGATGTCACCAAGCTGCTCGATCCGGAGTTCAGTTATTACGGCATTAGCTTGGAGCAGCAACTGGATCCAACCGTCACTTGGTGGGGAATGCGCAGTGAAATCAGCCGTGCCATTCTCTATCTGCTGCACAACGCGATCGAGGCTCACACCGAAACGGGCCCGGTAATCAAGACCCGCTTTGAAGATGAGCATGAGCCGGAGCCATCGAAAGAAGATCACAATAAAGTGCCCAAGATCGGGGTGTTTATGGGCCATCGCGACAACGCGATTCTGATCCAAGTTCGTGATAATGGCCCGGGCATACCCAAGGAATTGCACGACAAAATCTGGGACCCCTACTTTACCACAAAGACCCCGCCGCATACCGGCGCAGGACTGCACCTGGCCAGAGCCATAATCCGGGCCGTGGGCGGAGAGATTGAACTGCAATCTCCCGGACCCGAGTGCGCCACTCAATTTACCATCCTGCTGCCGGTGAACATCATCGAGGAGGAGGAGCAAAGCGCTGAAGAGGCTGTTCCCGAGCCGGAAGCCTCGCCCTCGCTGAGTGAGGAAGCGGATGCCGCTCTGGCTGCGACGGAGGCACCGACAGAGGATCAGCCGGCTCAAGCTTGAGTCAGTTTAGCCGCAAGATCGAGGCGGGTTAGGAGCAGCGCATCCGCCGCCTCCCCATAGTCAGCCCGGAGAACCAGTTCTCCCTTGGGGTTGCACACCAGCGAGCTGCCAATGCACTTCCGGCCTCGCCATTCGCCTGCCGCGAGGGGACCAACGTTGCTGCAACCGGCGATCCAAACGCCGAAGTCGCGTGCGACGGGACCGTAGTTGTCGAGCCAAAGCTGCCCGTAAGGTTCACGGACGTTGTCGTGGTCGGCTGGCACGGCCCACGCACATGGTGAAAGAATCACCTCCGCTCCCATCAGGCATAACGAACGGCCAAGGATTTGCCCCGGGACAAACGCATCGGCACAAATCATCAAACCAATCCTGCCCCAAGGCGTTTCCACCACGCCCAATCGGTCACCGGCCGAGTATAGGCTTCGGGCAAAGCCGAGCTCGTTGATCTTCCGGTGATGCAGGATGACCTCGCCCTGCGGATCAATCAGGACAGCCGCGTTGAAAACCTCCGAACCGCGCTGCCCTGAGCTGGCGGTGCGTTCCCCCAGCCCGGCGCAGACATAGACGCGATGGAGCCTGGCTGCTGCCCGCAACCGGCGGCAGGCATCGCCGTCGGGAATGGAACCTGCCAGTTCGCGGGCAGACGGATGTGACCAACCGCAATCCAACACCTCCGGCAATAAAATTATGTCCGCCCCGCGTGCTGCGGCCGTGGCAATACGCTCCTCGGCACGGGCGAGGTTGCCGGCCAGTTCACCCGGCAGGACTAGCATCTGTGCCAGGGCGAGGTTCAATGATTTTCCCACGGTAAAACTAACCGATTCGCTTCTTGAGCGCGGCGCTGAGGTGCTCCATCGCCCTTTCGCCGGACACTCTCCAGTTCAAACGCGTCTCGTATTCAAGGAAGGCGGACCGTGCCAGCGCCACGTAGGCAGCGTAATTGCTGAATTGGCGGCGAACGAACGCGGCGTATTCGGATGGCGGGGCATCGAGCGAAAACGTTTGGCCGTTGCGGCCGTCCCGCACGGCGGTTGGAATTCCTCCCACCTGCGTCGCCAGGCTCGGCACGCCAAACGATGCCGCCTCACAAAACACGATGCCAAAGGCCTCCGCCCGGGATGGGAGAATGAGAAAGTGCGATCCAGCGACCAGCTCGTTGAACTGCCTGCGCCCAGCCGGATCGCTCTTGTCGATGAAGCCGGTCTTTCGCACAAACGCTGGCAACGGACGGTCGGTTGGCGGCTGCGAGCCAATCAGCGTGAGTGTCGTGGGCAGGCCGGACTGGTTCAACGCCTCAGCCACCGCTACCGCAGTGTCTCCGCCCTTTCGGGCCCAAACCTTCCCCAGAAATAGCAGGTTACACCGGTCCTTTGGTCGCGCCGCGATGAGCTGTTCCACCTCCGCGCTCGTGCGTTCACATTGAATGTTCGCGCCGAAAGGGATGACCTTCACCTTGTCCGGGTTGGCTCCATAAAGCCGGATGGCAGCATCTCGCGCCCAGTCACAGGCGTAGATGACGAGGTCCGCCCGTTGAAGCGCGCGCCGTTCGTAGTCGTGCCCGCGCCGGATGGCGAACGGGTTGAGGCTCTTGAAATACGGGTAGACATCCAGCATGCAGCCGAAGTTCGAGTCGCTCCAATAAGCGATGGGCAGGTCGCTCTCAAACTCCGAGAGCAGTTCCGTGTGCGTCGCAAGGATAAGGTCCGCGTTGAGCCCCTTTAACTTCCTCGTCACCTGCCGCCCCCAGCTTCGCACAATGGACGGTTCGCGGCCTTCAAGTATCTGCTGGCCGAGCAGGCCCCAAAATTTTCTCTTGAGGCGGATACCCGGCGAATCCACTGACTCGAGCGGCCCGAGGTAATGGATGTTCGCCCCGTGCGGTTTGAGTGACTCCGCAATGTAGTGGGACAGGCCCGACCAGCTCTTGAGGTTGTGCGGGTCGTCACCCGTGACGTAGGCGATGTTCATGCGGAACAGGCCGGATGCTAGCCGCAGGAAGGCGCAAAGAACACAAAGAGTTCGCAGCGCAGCGCACCGGCCATGCGCCCCTGCGCGGCCAATCATTCATCTCTGGTCTCCAAATGCACGTTGTCCAAAAACCAGAGCCGATTTGGCTGGCCGTCGCCGGTGAAGACGGCCACGCGGCGAATGGCCCGGAGGTTCAAGCCGCGTTCCTTTGAACCACGCGCAACCTCCACCAGCGGCAACCGCAGCCGGTTCCAGCCGCGCGCCAGGTCGAAGCCGCGCTCAAAGCGGCCCGCGCCCTGCGGCGAGCCTGCGTCATCATCCACGCGCACAAACAGCGTGAACGGCTCGCGCGGGTTGAACACGTCCAGAGCGAGGGCGCGGAATGGCGTCCAGTCCTTCCCGCCTGCCGCATAGCTCGCTCCCGCCCAGTCCCCTGCCCCGCCCAAAACGCGCAGCGCCTGTTCACCCTCCGACGCGCGCGCCCGCGTCAACGCGAGGTAAGTAGGCTGGCCGAGCGAGCCGCCCTGCGCCTGCCACAGTTTCAGCTCCGTTTCATCCTCGAAACCGCCCAGCGAGGGAAAATGGGTCTGCCGCCAACGGATGCCCCGCCATTCCTCATAAGCGGGCCAAAGCGCGATCAGGAGTGCTCCAGCCACCGCCAGAGCGTGGCCGCCACGCCACACCCAACTACCGGAGCGTCGCCACGCCGCGATACCGGTGAGCGCCAGTCCCGCGCCGATCATATCGTTAAGGACATCCGTGAAGCTCCGCGAGCGACCGAAGAGAGGCTGGAGCAGCTCGACCCCCACCGCCAGCGCCACGGCCAGCACGAAGGCGAGGAGATTGCGCCGCGTCATCGGTTGCACGCGCTCGGGCAACGCATAGAGGAGCACGGCGGCAAGCCATGCCCACATTGGAATGTGGCCCACGTCGAAGATGTGCCCCCAGAAGCGAGCGTCCCCTCGCACGCGCACCGGCCCAAAGCACGCGGCCGTGAGCACCGCCAAAGTGACCGCCAGCGTGATGGCCTTCCGAAGCTTCATGCGACTTTTCGCGGAAGTCGAAGGAAGCTGTCCCCGTGCCGGTTCCGCCTCAGAAGTTCTGAACTTCGCCTTGAATTGGGACTCCTCACGTCGTTGAAGCTGACCTATTTGCGGACGAGCATCGTGACGCCGAGGAAAAGCCGCTTGCTGATGGCCTTGCGCAGCTTGACCGGCAACGCACCGACGCACGCCTCAAGGCCAAACGTCAGCGCGTTCCACAGGCCGCTGGGCCGGCACCTGCCAAACCGATACGTCCACGCCTCGCGGAAGCCCACGCGCCGGACCAGCTCATCCATCTCGCGGTAGGTCCACTCGCGCAGGTGCATGCCTTCGGCCTCGTCGGCGAAGATGAACGACGCATCGTGCGGGCCGGAATACTTGTGGGGCGTATCGAAGATGTAGACGCCGCCGGGCCGCAGCACGCGGAGCACGGTGCGGAAATGGTCCGCGTGGTCGTCGGGATGGACGTGCTCCAGAAACTGGTAGCTGAAGGCCATGTCCACCGAGTTGTCCGGCAGGTTCAACGTGTAGCCGTCGTAAGTCTCGAAATGAAAATTCTTCGGCGCGTTCTGCTGGCCGCCGCTCTGGTCCGAGATGTCCAAGGCAATGACTTGCTCGACATGCTGGCACATCTCGTAGGCAAGCCGGCAGTCGCCCGGGGCAATCTCCATGAACGTCTTCACGCCGCCGAGGTGCGGACGCAGGATGTTCATGCGCGCGGCCACAGCACGCCGGCTCCGCTCCTCGGTGTCGCGACGCGTGAGGCGCGGATGATCGGGGACGCGGCGGAAAAGCTCGTCGTAAAGCTCCGCGAAAAGCTTCGTGCGCTCGGCACGAGTGGAGTTCATCAACCGCCCGTGCAGGTCCTTTTCGACCTCGTATTGGCGGCGGAACGATTCGAGCGAACGGTTGTCTTCGGCCATGCGGCGAATGTTGCTGTGTGCATTATCCGAGCAGCAGCGCAACCGCAGCAAGGCATTTCAGGCAGCCGGCGATGTGGCACGGTCAAGGTAATCTGCCGGCGCGGGACGCAGGGGCTCGACCAGCGCGGGTGCGTCTGCCAGCGCCTTGCCCGCCCCGCCCACGTTGAGTTTCGCCAGCGCTTCACCGGCGGGACGCACGCGCAGTTCATAGCTGCCCACCGCCTCATTGTAAGCTTCTGTCGCCCTCATCAGTCCGGTGCGGATGCGCTCAAAATGTTCGGTAAACTTGGCCACGCGGTTGAACAGCTGCTCCGCTGCCTGGGCAATCTCGCGGGCATTGACGGTCTGCTCGTGCTGTTTCCAGCTCAGCACCGCCGCGCGCAGGAGGGCGATCAAAGACGCCGGCGTGGCCAGCAATATGTGCCGCTCGGCCGCCCAGATGAGCAGTTCGCGGTCGCCTTCCAGCGCCGCGCTGAATAGCGACTCCGCTGGCAGGAAGAGCACGACGTAGTCCAAAGAATTCGGGAACTGGGCGGGATAGTTCCGGGCCGCAAGCGCCTTGATGGTGTCACGCAGCTTGTCCCCATGTGCCGCCAGCAGCTCTGCGCGGCGCACGTCGTCGACCGTGCTCAACGCGCCAAGGAAGTCCAAATCCGGCACCTTGGCATCCACGATGATCACGCGGTCCCCGGGCAGGTGGACCACCAGATCAGGCTTTTTGTCATCCGCCTGCGCCTGTTCGGTGAAATCACAGTGGGGGCTCATCCCGGCGGCTTCAACGACCCGCCGGAGGGTTTCCTCCCCCCATTTGCCGCGGGCCTGATTCGAGTTAAGGACGCTGCGCAGCTTCTGGGTCTCGCTGGACAAAAGCCCGCTTTGCTGGGCGAGCGATTCCAGGTGTTTCCGCACGTCGCCGATGGCCGTGGCCTGCTGCGCCTCGCTCTGCTGGAGCCGCTGCTGGTAGGTTTTCAACTGTTCCTCCAGCGGCTTGACCAGCGTGGCGATGGCTTCCTGCCGCTGGGACAAATCACCCTTGGCCGATTCCGCAAACTTCCCGAGCGTCTCGTTGGCGAGCCGGAGAAATTCCGGCTGGGTCTGCTTGAGCGCGTCGGCACTCAGGGCCTTGAAGGCCTCGCGCAGGTCCGCGAGCGCTTTCTCCTGGGCGGCCCGCGCCTCCAGCAACTGCCGCTCGTGGAGTTCGCGCTGCTCGGTGCCGATCCGGCCCGCTGCCTCGAGCTGCGCCTGTGTGGCCGCGAGCTGATGCCCCGTCTGCGTGAGCTTGATGTTCGTGTCGCTCAGCTCCATTTCGCGCTGCTGCAAGGTCTGGCGGATCTCCCCGGCCGCGCGTTCCTCCGCCTGCTGCCGGGCCTCGGACGCGGCAAGCTGCGCGCTGGCTTCGGCAAGCTCCTTGCGGGTGCGGGCAAGGTCGCCGTCCCGTTGTGCCAACTGCTGGCGCAGCTCAGCTTCCAGCAGGTTCACGGTCGCCAACGGCGAATCGGAGCGCTCCGGCTTCAAACGCGAGCCGAGCAACCAGCCGATGACGCCGCCCAGCGCGACGCCCAGCAGCAGGTAGAGCAGTGGTTCCATGCGCGGAGATTGCGCTCAGGCCAGCCGCTTGAAAAGCTTGCGCTCGAAGTCCACGACGAGGAAACGCCTGCCCTTCTGCCGGACCTGATGACCTTCCGCCTCCAACCGGCGGCGAAGCGCCGCGATGCCACCGGGATACTTGGGATTCACCTCGCCCCCGACCTTGAGCGTGCGCCAGTAGGGCGTGACGCGCTTCGCTCCGCCGGCCTCCGCCTCGGCCGCTGCATGCGCGGCGATCCAGGAGAAAATGCCGGTCGTGATCGGACAGGCGAAGTCAGTCTTGTGGTTTGCGGCGAGCGCGGCGCGCAGCTCGTTGATGGTGACGAGCCGCCCCTTGGGCACGCGCTTCATCAGAGCATCCACCTCCAGTGGCGCGGGGATGACGAACGTGCCCTCGCCCCAGCGCTTCGTCAGCTTGCCGCCAACTTGGGCGACCTTGGGAAGGCCTTTGTTGTCGGCGAGTTTCTCGCGCCAGGATTTTTTGGTTCGCACAGTAGCGGGTTAACCACGGATGAACCCAGGTTCACACGGATTCAAAAACGGGCACTGCGCCTGATCCATGTCCAACTGAGTCCACCGTGGTTCAGCGAAGCGCTTTAGAAATGCGCGATAACCTCGATCTCCACGCTGGCCGCGCGCGGCAGGGCGGCGACCTGGATGGTGGAGCGCGCCGGGAAATCCGCCGTGAAATACTGGCTGTAGATCTCGTTCATGCCGGCGAAGTCCGCGAGGTTCGTGAGGAAGACCGTGCTCTTCACGACATTCGCGAAGGTCAGCCCCTGATCATCAAGGATGCACTTCACGTTCTCCAGCACGCGGCGCGTCTGGTCCTTGATGTCGCCGGGAACGAGCTGCCCCGTGGCCGGATCAATGGGAATCTGACCGGCGCAGAACAGCAGGTCGCCGACGCGGACGGCGTGGTTGTAGGGACCAACGGCGGGCGCGCCCTTGGCGGGTTTGATGATGGTTTTAGTCATGCGGGGCGAGAGTTAAGCAGCGGCGCACGGATTCGCCAGAAAGAATTCGGGCGCTCGCAGGCTACTTCTTCAGCGCCTTGGCCACCGCTTCTTCCAGCGCTTCGCCACGCAGGTTCTTGGCGATGATCTTACCTTCGCCGTCGAGCAGGTAAGTGGCCGGGATGGAGTTCACGCCATACACGCCGGCCAGCTTGGTCTGCCAGCCTTTGCCGTCAAAATACTGCGGCCAGTTCATCTTCCGGTCGGCGATGAACTTGTCGAGCTTGGCGCGGTCGGAGTCGAGGCTAATGCCGACGATCTCAAAGCCCTTCGCGTGGTGCTTGTCGTAGGCTGCGAGCACATTCGGTAGCTCGCCGATGCACGGCCCGCACCACGTCGCCCAGAAGTCCACGAGCACGACCTTGCCCTTGAAGCGCGCGATGGACAGCGGCTGGCCGGCGAGGTCCTTCTCGTCGAAGTCGGGAAACTTGGAGCCGACCACGAGCTTGCGCTGGATTTCCTTAGAGGCTTTTTGCTTCTCGGCGTTTTCAAGGATGCTGTCAACGATCTCCGCGGGCTTGGTGCCTGGGAAATCCTTCTTGAGCTGGGCGAGCAGCGGCCGGCCCTTGGCCTCGTCGTCAAGGACCTGCATATAGAGCATCGCCTTCATGAGCAGCACCTGGGCCACATCGTCGGTCTTCTCGTCCTTGTGCGCGGCGAGAATCTTGTCGAACTCGGGGAAATGCTCTGCCAGATCCTTCTCCGTGTTCTTCCCTGCTTTGAGCTTGGCCTGGATTTTTGTCACCACCTCTTTCAGTTCCGCCTTGGCATCGCCGGCTCGCGCGGTTGAAAGGGCAACGAAGAGTAACAGGCCGATGGTGAGGGAACGGAGCATGGATTTCATGATAAGGCGGAAATTGTGCGGGCATGACAACACCGGCCTCCCCTCCCCGCAAGCGCAATTACTGGGGCACTCGCCGAGCCGTTGATCGCAGCCTGAAGAAATAGCTTGCGAGGCAGGACGCTTTACGAAGATCGTTAAGCCACCGCGTTCAATGAACCATAAAAGTGTTAACCGTGAGATTCTGCTGGCGCTCTGGAAGATTCACATCCTCCACCACGCCGCCGAGGACGCGGGCGGGGTTGTCGGCAACTGGATGCTGGAGGAGCTGCGGCACCACGGTTACGAGGTCAGCCCCGGCACGCTTTACCCCATGCTGGCGCGGATGGAGCGCTTTGGCTGGTTGAAGGGCGATCGCCCGGCGGGCAAACGCAACACCCGCGAGCGCCGCAGCTACGTCATCACCGCCGAAGGGCGCAAGGTCCTCGCGCTGGTGCAGCGGCAGCTCGGTGAGTTGCGCGGCGAGATGAAGGTGAAAGGAAAGAAGGAATGAACCTAGTCCGGCTGGCCCTGCGCCGCCCGCTTACGATTGTTGTCGGCGTCATAGCCATTGCGCTTGCAGCGTGGATTGGACTTCAGCGCATGACGCGCGACGTGTTCCCGCCGCTGGGCATCCCAACCATTTACGTCGCCCAGCCTTTCGGCGGCATGGACCCCGCGCAGATGGAGGGCTACATCACTTACTTCTACGAATACCACTTCCTCTACATCACCGGCATCGAGCACGTGGAGTCCAAGTCCATCCAAGGCGCTTCGATCATGAAGCTCCAGTTCCACCCCGGCACGGACATGAGCGCCGCGCTGTCCGAGGTGGTCGCCTACGTAAACCGCTCGCGCGCGTTCATGCCGCCGGGCACGCCGGGGCCGTTCATCACGCGCTTTGACGCCGGCTCCGTGCCGGTCGGCTACCTCGTCTTCTCCACAACGAACGCCAACCGCACCGTTGGCGAGATGCAAAACGCCGCGCTGAACCAAGTGCGCCCGCTCTTCGCACCGCTGCCCGGCGTGTCCGCGCCGCCTCCCTTCGGCGGCAGCGCGCGGACAATTTTGATTAACCTTAAACCCGACCGACTCCGCAGCTACGGCGTCTCGGCCGATGAAGTCGTCACTGCGATGGCCGCCGCGAACTCCCTCAGCCCCTCCGGCAATCTCCCACTTGGCGACAAGTATCCCTTCGTCCCCATCAACGCGGTGGTGAAGAACATTCAAGACCTCGCCGCCGTGCCCATTCGCACCGGCGCGGGCGCGAACGGCGGCGCGGTCTTCGTGCGCGACCTCGGCGACGTGGCGGATGGCGCGGACCTCATCACCAGCTATGCGCTCGCGAACGGCAAGCGAACCGTCTATATGCCCGTCACCAAGCGTTCGGACGCGAGCACGCTCTCGGTGGTCGAGCTGGTGAAAAAGAACATCCCCGAGTTCAAGAAGGTGCTGCCCGACGACATTGAGGTTACCTACGAATTCGACCAGTCGCCCTACGTCGTGCGCGCCATCCGCGACCTTGTGAAGGAAGGCGCGCTCGGAGCCGTGCTGACGGGCCTGATGGTGCTGCTCTTCCTGCGTGACTGGCGCAGCGCGTTCATCGTGGTCATCAACATCCCCATAGCGCTGCTGGCCGGGACGTTCGCGCTTTGGATGAGCGGACAGAACATCAACCTGATGACGCTCGGCGGTCTCGCGCTGGCCGTCGGTATCCTCGTGGATGAAGCGACAGTGGCGATTGAGAATATCCATGTTCACCTCGCGCGGGGCCGTTCGCTCGCCCGCGCCGTGCTGGATGCCACCATCGAGACCACCGGCCCGCGCTTCCTCGCGATGCTCTGCGTGCTGGCCGTGTTCATTCCAGCCTTCTTCATGCAAGGCGCGGGGAAGGCGCTGTTCACGCCGCTTGCGCTGGCGGTGGGCTTCTCGATGGTCGCGAGCTTCGTGCTGTCCAGCACGCTGGTGCCGGTGTTGAGCGTGTGGTTGTTGCGCGGGCACGAATCAGACGTGAAGGAAGAAAAGGCCTCATCTGCTTACGCCGCATTGCTCCGCCCGCTGCTCGCCGTGCGCTGGCTGCTCGTTCCCGTTTATTTGGCCGTCGCCATCGGTGCCGTCTGGCTCTTCGCGCCAAAGCTGGGCACGGAGATTTTCCCGAAGGTGGACGCCGGCCAAATTCAGCTCCGCCTCCGCGCGCCGTCCGGCACGCAGCTTGAAAGGACCGAGGCCATCGCGCTCCGCACACTCGACCTCATCAAGCGCGAGGCGGGCGCGGACAACGTGCAGATGAGCATCGGGCTCGTGGGCGTCCACGCGGCGAATTACCCGGTCAACCTCATCCACCAGTGGAACGCCGGCCCGGAGGAAGGCGTCTTGCAAGTGCAGTTCAAGCCCGGCTCGGTCCGCACCGAGCCGCTCAAGGAAAGGCTCCGCGCCACGTTCAAAGCCGAGCTGCCCGACGTGCTCGTCTCGTTCGAGCCCAGCGACATCGTCGAGCGCGTGATGAGCTTCGGCGCGCCCACGCCCATCGAGATTGCCGTGCAAGGCCAGAGCCTCGCGGCGAGCAAGGAGTTCGCGGACAAAATCCGCGAGCGGCTGGTGAAAATTCCTTCGCTGCGCGACGTGCAGTTCGCTCAAGTCCTCGACTACCCGACGCTCGACGTGAACATCAACCGCGAGCGCGCCGGCCTGCTCGGCGTGAAGATGAGCGACGCCACCAAGTCGCTCGTCGCCAGCACCGCGAGCAGTCGCTTCACGGTTCCGAATTACTGGGCCGACCCCGGCAGCGGCATCGCGTTCAGCGTGCAGGTGCAGGTGCCGCAGGGCCGCGTGAACTCGGTCGAGGAATTCAAGAACACGCCCGTCACCACGGCGGGCGGCAAGGCCACGCTCCTCCGCAACATCGCCAGCGTGAGCGAAGGCACCGCGCCGCAGACCTACGAGCGCTACAACCTCGTGCGCGTCGTCTCGCTCACCGCGAACATCCACGGCTCCGACCTCGGCGCGGTGGCGAAGGAAATCAACCGCGTGCTCGCTGAAGTCGGCGCGCCGCCCGCGAAGACGAGCGTCGCCGTGCGCGGGCAGATTCCGCCGATGGAGGAAATGTTCGCCGGCCTGCGGAACGGCCTGTTGCTCGCGGTGGTGGTCATCTTCCTCCTGCTCGCGGCGAACTTCCAGTCGCTGCGGCTCTCGCTCGTGGTCGTGTCCACCGTGCCGGCGGTGCTCGCGGGCGTCGCGCTCACGTTGCTGCTCACACGCACCACGCTGAACATCCAGAGCTTCATGGGTGCCATCATGGCCGTGGGCGTGGCCGTCGCGAACGCGATTCTCCTCGTGACCTTCGCCGAGCGCGCGCGAATGAGCGGTGATCCTACCGCTGCCCTAACCGGCGCAACCTCCCGTCTCCGCCCCATCCTGATGACCAGCTTCGCGATGATGGCCGGCATGCTCCCGCTCGCGCTCGGCCTCGGTGACGGCGGCGACCAGACTGCCCCGCTCGGCCGCGCCGTTATCGGCGGTCTCGCCGCCGCGACACTCACCACGCTGTTCATCCTCCCGTCCGTCTTCGCCGTGGTGATGACCGGCAAGCACACCCGCTCGGCCAGCCTGGACCCCGACGACGAGCAGAGTTCACAGTTCACCGCCGCCAAACCCTGAGTCCCATGAGACCGATTCACCTCCTGCCGCTGCTGGCTCTCGCCGCCACGCTGCCTTCTGCCCGCGCCCAATACGGCCCAGCCGGCGGTGCCGCACCCGCTGCGCCCACTGTCCGCGTCGGCACGCCCACGCGCGGCGATGTGCACCGTTTCGTCGCCCAGCCCGGCACCATCCGCCCGCTTCAGCAGGCCACACTCTATGCCAAGGTTCCCGGTTACTTGAAATCCATTGCGGTGGACAAAGGTGACGCCGTAAAGACCAACGCAGCGATCGCCCAGATCGAAGTTCCCGAGCTGCAGGCTGAGCTGCTCGCCCAGCAGGCTCAGCACGCCCGCGCTGGCGCGGAAGTCGGCAGGGCCCAGGCCGAGGTGACGCGCCGCCAGGCCGAGGTCGCCCGCTTCGACGCCGAGTTGAAGCGACTCCGCGCCCTGCTGGAAAAGAGCGAAGCCGAGCGCGCGTTTGCCGAAGCCGAACTGGACCGCCTGACCAAGGCCCGCAGGCAAACCTCCGACCTTGTTACCGCACAGCAGCTCGACAAAGCCAAGTCCGACCGCGACGTGCTGGTCGCCTCAATCAACGCTGCGCGCCAGACCATCGCCGCCGCCCAGGCCGAACAGCAGGCCGTGCGGGCCGCCGTGGACGTGGCGCAACGGCTCGTCGCCGTCGCCCAGGCTGATGTGCAGGTGGCCCACGCCACGCTTCAGCGCACGCAGACACTGCTTGGATTCACAGAGATCACCGCGCCGTTTGCGGGTGTCGTGACCGCGCGGCATGTGGACCGCGGCGCGTTCATCCCTGCCGCCACCAGCGGCAGCGCCGCGCAAAGCGCCGCCATCGTGACACTCATGGACTTCGACACCGTGCGGGTGCAGGTGCCGATGACGGAGTTGGAAGCGGCGCTCGTCGCGAAAGGCCAGCCGGTGAAGGTCGCGCTCGACGGCCTGCCGGGCCAAACCTTCGAGGGCATGGTCACGCGCTTCGCCGGCGCGCTCGACGAGACAACGCGCACCATGCTGGTGGAAGCCGAACTGCCGAATCCCGGCCACACGTTGCGTCCCGGGATGTATGCCACGGTTCGGGTTGGCGTGGAGAAGCACACGAACGTAATGCTCGTGCCCAGCGAAGCGCTCGTGATGGAGAAAACCGCCGCGTTCCTATTCCTCGCCGACGGCGGCAAGGCGAAGAAAACGCCCGTGAAGATTGGTTTCAATGACGGGGCGAAAGTGGAAATCATTTCCGGCATCGCCGAGACCGCGAAGGTAATTCTCGTTGGGAAGACAGCCCTCGCCGACGGACAGGCCGTCAACGTTCAGGAGGCCAAGTGAAAGTATCCCTCTTTAGTTTGGCAGCCGCATTCAGCGGCGCTCGTCGAGGAGCCATCATCGTATTGATGCTCGGGGGCGCGCTGGCAACCGCAGCAGCCGAAACGAATCACCCCGTCGACCTTCCCACGGTGCTGCGACTCGCGGGCGCACAAAATCTGGACGTGCAAATTGCCCGAGAACGTCTCCACGAAGCTGAAGCTCAGCGGGACGCGGCCGTGCAGGGATTTTTCCCTTGGTTGACGCCCGGCATTGGTTACCGCCGACACGACGGTCGGATTCAGGACATTGTCGGGACCGTGTTCGATGCGAGCAAACAGCAGCTCACCCCCGGAGCGAACATCGAGGCGAGGCTGGATCTGGGCGAAGCGTGGTTCAAGGTGCTTGCCGCACGCCAACTGGCCAAGGCCGCCGACCATGCTGTCACCGTCCAGCAACAGGAGACCATCACCGCCGCTGCGCTTGGTTACTTCGAGCTGGTGAAGGCCAGCGCCACCGCAGCCGTGGCGCAGGAAGGCGCCCGCGTGGCGATGGATTATGCCGACCAGCTGCAACGCGGCGTTGAACTGGGACTGATTTTCAAGGGCGACGCCCTGCGCGCTCGCGGGCAGGCTGAGCGCAACCAGCTCGCCATTCTGCAGGCCCGCATGCAGCAGCGCGTGGCGGCCGCCCGCCTGGCCCAATTGCTAAGACTTGATCCGGCCGTGACCCTGGCCCCAGCCGACAACGAACTGCTGCCGATCACGCTCACCGCGACAAACGCCGCGCTGGATTCCTTGGTCGCGCAGGCGCTGAATGCGCGGCCTGAATTGAAGCAGGGTTCAGCCCTGACAGCTGCCGCGGCGAGACTGCAGGAAGCGGTCACCGTTGGCCCGCTGTTCCCCACCCTTGGAGCGCAGGCGTTCGTCGGTGCGCTGGGCGGCGGACACAACAATGACATGGAGACCTTTGCCGGCAGCGCCAGCACAGCACTCACGCTGGGGTGGCGGTTTGGGCCGGGCGGTATTTTTGATTCGGCCCGGGAGAAAAACGTTAAGGCAAGGCTTGCGGCCACCTCGCTGGCCGCTGAGAAAATGAAGGACGAAGTCATCCGCCAGGTGGTCGAGGCACATACGCAGGTCCACTCATTTCACGAGCAGCTGGCAACGTTGCGCCGGGCACTGGCGGCCTCAGAGGAGGCCTTCAGACTCACGCGCGCACGCAAGGATCGTGGCTTCGGCGTGGTGCTGGAAAACATCTTTGCCGAACAGGAAGTCACGCGCGCACGCAGCGACTACGTGGCCGCAGTCGCTGAGTTTAACAAGGCTCAATACGCCCTGCGCCGCGCCTTGGGCCAGGTGGCTACCGAATAGCTGGCCAGCGGGCGCGTAAACTTGCCGCCGCCTCCCCCTGCGCGCGCAGCGCCCGCAGACTGAGGGCATCGTGGCGCTTGGCGAGCCGCATGCCATTTCCGTCCGTGACCAGCGGACAATGGAGGAAATCAGGCATCGGCGCACCCAGCGCCTCGAAGAGCAGTATCTGGCGGGCCGTGCTGGGCAAAAGGTCGGCGCCGCGCACCACTTCAGTGATGCCCATCAACGCGTCATCCACCACGCAGGCGAGGTGATAGGCAGGCAGGTCATCGTTGCGCCATACCACAAAGTCCCCGAAATCCCGACCTGCAACGAAGGTCTGCGGACCGAACTGTCCATCGACATAGGTGACCACCCGATCTTCCGGCACACGGAAGCGCCAGGCAGGAGACGGGCTGTTCCTTCCGGCAGCGTGCGTGGCCCAGGTCATTTGCTCCGTGTCACCCGTCACGTTTCGGCATGTTCCGGGATACACTGGCTCGTCTTCGCCGGCGTGTGGAGCGGCCAGCGCACGCAGCACATCCTGGCGGGAGCAGGTGCAGGGAAAGAGAAAACCACCCGCCCGCAACCGCTCGAACGCCGCGCGATAAAGCGGCATCCGTTCGCTCTGGGAATACGGTGCGTGAGGCCCTCCGAGATCCGGCCCTTCCTGCCAGTCAAAACCAAACCAACGCATGTCCTCCATCATCGCGCTGACGAACTCCGCCTTGCAACGATGCCGGTCGAGGTCGTCGTTGCGTAAGACCAGCGTGCCGCCCTGCTCCACTGCCCGCTGCTGCGCGGTCCAAAACGTGCACGCGTGGCCGAGGTGCAGGTAGCCCGTCGGCGACGGCGCGAGCCGGCCGCGATATGGCCGTGCGCCGTTCACGTGACTTCATCGGGAAATTGCGCCAGCACCTCAGCCATGCCGGGCAGCCGGAACGAGAGGAGTTGCTGCACTTTGGCGCAATTCATCGAGCTGTCCTGCGGGCGAGGGGGGCCTTGGTAGTTCTTCACGGTGTCGGGCCGGACTTGGCCGGGCAGCACGGGCCAGCGCGCAAGCAGCAGGTTCGCGATTTCCCAGCGCGACAACCGGTCCGCACCACAGAGGTGGAAGAGTCCGGTAGCCGCCCGGTTCAACAGCTCCCACGTGGCGCGCGCCGTGATGAGCGCCGCCGTTGGGCAGCGATACTCGTCGGTGAAGAGGGCGAAGTCCTTGCCGGCCGCGAGGTCGCCTCGGAGCATTTCGTTGAAGGCACGATTACCAGCCGGCGAGCGCCCAAAGTTCAACGAGAGCCGAAGCACCGTATGGCGCGGGTTGGCCAGCACGATCTGCTCGGCGGCGACTTTGGTCTCGGCGTAGACAGTCACGGGATTGGGTGGGTCGGTCTCCTCGTAGCCGCCCCGCCGGCCGTCGAAAACCAGGTCGGTGGAGTAGAAAAAGAAGGGTATGCCAGCGGCAAGTTCTGCCAGGCAACGGGTGGCTTCCACGTTGACCAAGCGTGCGGCTGCCGGATCACGCTGGCACACCGGTGGATGCGCGATGGCGGCGCAGTGAAGGACGGCAGCGGGTCGTTCCGCCCGGTAGCGCGAACGAACAGCCTCGAAGTTCGTTACGTCGATATCCTCGCGTTGCAGGGGGACAGCCCGCCAACCTGACGCAAACTGCGGGGCCGTCCGGATCAGGTAGCTGCCGAGCAGCCCCCCGGCACCGGTAACCCAGACTGCTGGTTTGTTCATGCGAGCTTCATGGCGAAGTGGTGGCTCGTGATGTCCATGCGGCGGGCAAGATAGAAGCGGTGCGCGCCAAAGCGCTGCACCCCGCTGTCGAGATGCAGTTCGGCGCAGCCGGCGGCGCGTGCGTGGGCCATGAGCCAGTTCATCATGGCGTCGCCGTGCCCTTGTGAGCGATGCGCCGCGTCCGTGACCAGATCATCAACGTAGAGAAACCGCCCCCAGGCCAGGTTTTCCAGAAGCCGGAAGCCAGCCGCGGCAACGACCTTGGAACCCATTCTCCGGTAGGCGAGCTGATAGCCCTGCGCCTGCTGGGCTTGGATCCGGGCAATGAATTCCTCCCGACGGAGATGCGGACGGAGCTGCACCACGAGGTCAAAACACGCTGCAATCTCCACCTCGGATTGGGCCAGAGCGATGTCGCTCATGGGAGCGTAGGCTAGTCGGAAAAGCGGCGCGTCAGGTCGCCGTAGGCGTCGATGCGCCGGTCCCGGAGGAAGGGCCAGTGAGTGCGGGTCACATCCACCTTGGCAAGGTCCACCGGAACGATGAGGTTTTCCTCCCGGTTCACGCTGGCTTTGGCGAGTATCTGGCCGCTGGTGCCGGCGATGAAACTTTGGCCCCAGAATTCGATGCCGTCACCGCCGATGGGCCGTTCGAGCCCGATGCGGTTGGCGACCGCGACATAGCAGCCGTTTGCCACGGCGTGGCTGCGCTGGATCGTTTCCCATGCGCCGTGCTGGTTCACCCCGTATTCGGCTTTCTCCCCGGGATGCCAACCAATCGCCGTGGGATAAAAGAGAATTTCCGCGCCCTGCATCGCGGTGAGTCGCGCGCCTTCAGGATACCATTGATCCCAGCAGATCAGGACGCCGATCTTCGCGTAGCGGGTGCGCCAAGCCTTGAAGCCAAGGTCGCCGGGCGTGAAATAAAATTTCTCGTAGTAGAGCGGATCGTCCGGGATGTGCATCTTCCGGTAGATGCCGAGCATGGAGCCGTCCGCGTCAATGATGGCAGCCGTGTTGTGGTAGAGGCCAGAGGCGCGCTTCTCAAAGAGGGAAGCGATGATCACGACCTTATGTTTTCTGGCGAGCCGGCAAAAGGCGTCCGTGCTGGGGCCGGGGATGGATTCGGCGAGCTGAAAGTTGGCGTGATCCTCGTTCTGGCAAAAGTATTGCGAGCGGAAGAGCTCCTGCGTGGAGATGATCTGCGCACCAGCCTTGGCACAACGCTCCACTTGGGCGAGGGTTTTCCTCAAGTTCTCCGCAGGGTTCGCGGAACAGCTGGTCTGAATGAGACCGAGCGTGACGGTCGAGTCGGAACGCTTCATGCCGTAGGTCAAACGGTCCGGGCGACACGCTCAATGCGCTGCGTCCTGCCCTTGGCGTTTTGAATTTGCTTGTAGTCCACCTGCCCGAAGATCTGCCGGATGAAGCGGCCCATCGTCTCGTTGGTCGGGCCGTAACCAGCGTGATAGATGTAGTGCTCGAGATCGTGCAAAAGTTCGTCCGCGTTTGGGTATCGCCGGGAGAGGTCGCGTTCCAAACACTTGTGCAGGATCTTGTTTAAAGCCTCATCAATACGCGGATCCAGGGTGCGAAAGTCCGGAATCGGCATGTTTTGAACACGGTCCCGGGACTCACTCATGCTCGCGCCCTTGAAAATGTTGTGGCCCAGAAGGAGCTGAGCCAGGACGATCCCCACGGAGAAAATGTCCGAGCGCTTGTCAGTGATTTCGAAATTGGACTGTTCAGGGCTCATGTAGTCGACCTTGCCGGCGACCACTTCGCCCTCCTGATCCTGCAACAACCCCCGTGCCTTGGCGATGCCGAAGTCGGTGATTTTCACATCCCCTTCAAACGCGATCATCACGTTCTTCAGGTTCACATCGCGGTGCACGATACCGAGGGTCTTTCCGTCCTTGTCTGTCTTGGCATGGGCGTAGGCGAGACCGCGCGCAATGCGGCTGGCGATGAACACCGCCAGCTCCTTGGGCAACTGCCGGTTTTGCTCCTGACATTTTAGGAGGAACTGCTCGACGTTTGCCCCGCGGATGAGCTCCATCGAGATGAAGAACATGTTGTCCGTCTCACCCAGGTGATAGGTCTGGACAATGTTCGTATGGATGAGGTCGGCCACCAGCTTGGCTTCGCCGATGAAGTTCTCGATGAACAGCTTTTGGTTTGCGTAACTCTGGCGGATCACCTTGATGGCCACGCGCTTGATGAATCCGCTTGCCCCATGCTGCTCCGCCTCATAAACCACGCCCATTCCGCCCTCGAAAATCTTGTTAACGATTTTGTAGCGGACCGGGCACTGGATGCTGAAGAGACCAAGCACGAGGGAACGACACTGAAATTCGGGCTTTCCGTCAAGCTTCGAGCCGCCATTTGCAGTTTTTTCGCCGGGGCAGAATGGACGCCTGAAGCCCAAGGGCGCAAGCGCACCTAAGGCTCCCGCTCCAATGACACCTTGCTGGCCAGCTTGAGCAGCTCCAGGCCAATCTTATCTACCTCGAACTTCCCCGCCATCACATCGCCGTGATTGGACAGCACCACCACGCCCAGCTGCGGCTTCCGGCAGAAGGCGATCATGCTGGCGTAGCCCCCGGTGCCACCGTTGTGCCAGTAGATCTCCAGCCCCGTCTGAAAGTCCTGCTGCCGCTGCCAGCCCAAAGGCAGTTCCCCCGCTTCGCCCACCTTATGCAACTGCCGCGCCCGAGCCAGGATGCGTCCAACTGACGTGTCCGCGTCAGCTAGGTTCGCCTCGATGAAGGTCAGCAGGTCAGCTGCGTTGGACTGCAAGCCGCCGGCCGGCGCAAAGGCGTCAAAATCCCAGCCCGGCACCACTTCGCCCTTGGGCGAATGTCCCGGGGTCAAGCGAGCACGCTGGTCCTCGGACAGCTGAATTACCGTGTCAGTCAGCCCCAACGGATCCAGCACGGAACTGCGGAGCAATGCCTCATAGGATTGGCCCGCCTTGGTGGAAAGGGCCTGCCCCAGCACGGCAAAACCGACATTCGAGTAATCCATCAGGGCCCCCGCCGGGTTGTTCACCTTGGCCCCCGCCAGATACTGCTGCAGATCCTCGGTCCGATACTTCGCATAGGGGTTGGCAAGGTTTGCCGCCGAAGCATCGAGGTTGCTCGGCAGGCGTGGCAATCCCGCCGTGTGCGTCGCGAGGTGCATCAGGGTCACCGCTTCGATTGACTTTGCCAAAGCAACCTTTTCCGGCAGCACCTCACGCAGCGTATCCGTCAGCTTTAACTTTCCGTCGAGTTCCAGCCGCGCGAGGGCAAGGGCGGTGAAGACCTTCGTGACCGAGCCGACCTCGAACATCGTGCGCGCGTCAGGCAGCACGCTGTTGGTAGCGGCCACCCGGCCAAACCCCAGCACGGCGCGTTGCCCCCGCTGCGTGACGCCGATGACCAGGGCTGCATCTTTCCGCGCCCCTACGTAGCCCTCTCCCATCTTGGCAGCCCGCCGCCGCAGATCCCGGGTGTCCGTAAGCCGCTCGTATTTGCGTTTCTCGGTAACAAAGTAGGCAATCAACCCACCCAGCAACAGAACCAGGAGAAGAAGGACGCCGCCCCCAACCTTCAAGGCCAGCCAAAGGAAATTACGGGGCGAGTGAGTTTGCACGCGGCCGAATGCAAACGAAGGTCGGCCCGGCGCTCAAGGCAAATCCCGGTTGCACGCGCACCGGTTTTCCCGCCGGCTGCTACGCGATGAGCTTGGTGATCAGCTCCCCGTGAATGTCCGTCAGCCGGTAATCGCGGCCCTGGAAACGGAACGTGAGCTTGAGGTGGTCGAGGCCGAGCAAGTGCAGAATCGTCGCGTGCAGGTCATGCACGTGGCAGCGGTCGTGCGCGGGGCCGAAGCCGAGTTCGTCCGTCTCACCGATGGTTTGGCCGCCCTTGATGCCGCCGCCGGCGAACCACATCGTGAACGCGTCAATGTGATGGTTGCGCCCGGTCTTGTCGCGGTTCTCGCCCATCGGCGTGCGGCCGAACTCACCGCCCCAGATGACGAGCGTGTCCTCGAGCAGGCCGCGCGCTTTCAAGTCCTTCACCAACGCGGCGCAGGCCTGATCCACATCTTTCACGACCTTCGGAAAGTCGTCTTCCAGCGTCTCGCCGGGGCCGCCGTGGCTGTCCCAGTTCGTGTGATAGAGCTGCACGAACCGCGTGCCGCGCTCGATGAGCCGCCGCGCCAGCAGACAGTTCCGCGCGAAGGACGGCCGCGCCGGGTCCACGCCGTAGAGGTCGAGCGTGGCCTTGCTCTCGCCGGAAATATCAATCAGCTCGGGCGCACTGGACTGCATCCGATACGCCATTTCGTAGGCGGAAATGCGCGTGTTAATTTCGTCGTCCCCGGTCGCGACGAGCCGCTGGAGGTTCAAATCGCGCACCGCGTCCAGCGTGCGGCGCTGGCGCTCGGCAGAGACACCGGCGGGGCTGGTGAGATTGAGAATCGGCTCCCCCTGCCCACGCAACGGCACGCCCTGGAAGGTCGTCGGGAGAAATCCGCTGCCCCAGTTCACCGCACCGCCGCGCGGTCCCCGCGGTCCGCTCTGCAACACGACGAACCCCGGCAAATCATTCGCCTCGCTGCCGATGCCATAGGTCGCCCAGGCGCCGAGGCTCGGCCGGCCGAACTGCCCCGAGCCGGTGTTCATGAAGAGCTTGGCCGGCGCGTGATTGAAAAGGTTCGTCGCGCAGGTTGTGACCACCGCGATGTCGTCGGCGATGCCGCTGGTGTAAGGCAGCATGTCGCTGATCCAGGTGCCCGCCTGGCCACGCCGCTCGAAGTGCTTGCGCGTGCCGAGGCATTTCACGCCGTGGCTGCTGCCCATGAACGCGAAGCGCTTGCCCTCGATGTAGCTCTGCGGGATGGGCTGGCCGTTCAACTCGACGAGCTTGGGCTTGTAGTCGAACAGCTCGAGTTGGCTTGGTCCGCCGGCCATGAACAAGAAGATGACGCGCTTGGCCTTCGGCTCGCCGTGCCCGCCCTTCGGCGCGAACGGATTCACCAGCGTCGGCGCAACGGCCTGCGCCTTGTCCGCCATCAGCGACGCCAGCGCAACGGAGCCGAGGCCCATGCCGCATTGGCTGAAGAACTGGCGGCGTGTGGTGGCCAATAACGGGTTCTGCATTTGGGAGTTCATGTCAGAAAAAGCTGCCGAAGACCGGCGGAATCTCTCGCGCGGCGGCGCGCAGGCTGGTGTTTTGCGTTCGTAACCGGACGTCGAGTTCCACGTCGGATTCGGTCGAAGTCAGCAAGTCCTCCACCAACGTCCGGCGCTCGGCAAAGCGTTCATGGTGCGGGTGACGCTCATCCAGCCAGTGTGACAAGAGCCGCGCCCGCATGTCCGGCAAGCGCCACATCATGCGGCCATAGACCAACCGGGCGATGTCGTCCGGGTTAGCATACGGACCCCACGGGTCGGGACGGTTGGCAACGTTCTCAGTCATCATGGGTCAGCTTATCAGGCCGAGCGCCCTCGCCCAAGTCTCGTGGGCACGGTCACGCGGTTCATTGCGCTTCCGTTTGGGCACTAACAAATCCTCCGGCGACGGCACGGTCACGGCCAGCCGCCCGTATTGTTTGGTTGTCGCCCGGCTGGGCCAATCGGTGGGGAATTCCTTCAGCACCCAATCCGGCATCAGGTTCACATGCCAGCCGTGCGTTCGTTCAAAGTCGCTGCCGATGACGGCCGCGTAGCACGCAAGCGCGACCTCGTCGGAGTCGGTGATGGGGTCAACGTCCATGCTGTTCTCGGGCAGCGGGTCGTTCCGTCCGCGATGCGCGGCGTGCCAAAGCAACGCACCTGAGCCGATGAGCGTCATCGCCGCTGACGCAGTGATTTGACCGGACAACTCCTGAAGCCAGTCCTCCACCTGCTGGGGAAATTTCAGCTCGCGACGCGGCATCTCGAATCACTCCCTCGTGATGGTCTCATCCAAGTTCAACAACACGCGCGCCACCGTTGTCCACGCGGCGAACTGCTTCGGCTCCACGCCGGCGAGGGCTTTCGCGGACTTCGCTTCCGCGTCGGTCACGGCGGCAAGCTCGCCCTTGAGCAATTCGGCCACGCGCGCGGACTCCGTCCCGCTGGGTTTGCGGGCGAGGCAGAGCCGGAAGGCGTGTTCGAGGCGGGCGGAATCGTTGGCCGGAACTTCCTTGAGCACGCGCGCCGCGAGACCTTCGGCGAACTCGAAGTAGGCCGTGTCATTTAACAGCGCGAGCGCCTGAAGCGGCGTGTTGCTGCGGATGCGGCGCGTGCAGGTGCTGTAGCCATCCGGCGCATCGAAGACGCTCATCGAGGGCGGCGGCGTGGCGCGGAAGTGAAACGTGTATAGGCCGCGCCGGTAGCGGTCGGGGCCAGTGCTGGTGGGCCATGGCTGCTTGCGCTGACCTAAGTCCAACGCGCCCGCCGGGATGGGCGGATAAACGCTCGGACCGCCAATCTTTGGCGCGAGCAACCCGCTGGCGCTGAGGCCGATGTCGCGGACGATTTCGGCGTCGAGACGCAGGCGGTTTTGGCGGGCGAGGAGTTTGTTGTTTGCATCCACGCGTGCAAGGTCGGGGCGCGCGGCGGAAGACTGGCGATACGTCGCGCTCGTCACGATGAGGCGGTGAAGGCCCTTGAGGGAATAGGGGATGGGTGATGGGGAATTGGATTTCGCGGTCGGTTGTTTGAACTCAACCGCAAGCCAGTCGAGCAACTCCGGGTGCGTGGGCAGCGAGCCTTGCGTGCCGAAGTCGTTCTCCGTGTCCACGAGGCCCTTGCCGAAATACTGCTGCCAGACGCGGTTCACGAGCACGCGCGCCGTGAGCGGGTTTGCGTCGTCCACCAGCCAGCGCGCCAGATCGAGGCGGTTGGGCTCGCGGTCAGCGGGGACCTTCGCCGGGTGCAACGCGGCGGGGAAATGCGCCTTCACATCGCCGCCGTCGCGGGTGAAATCGCCCTTGATGTGCAGGTAAGTGCGGCGGGGCTTCGCCGCCTCGCGCATCACCATGGAAGTCTCCACCTTCGGCTTTTCGGCGCGTAGCTTCTTGATGACGGCCTGATGCGTCTTGTTCTCTGCCGCGTTCTCCACGAAGGAAGTCACCATCACCAATTTCTGCGCGTCCGTTCGCTGGGCGGCGGGCACGTCGAAGATTTCGCGCCAGAGCTGCGGCATGGCCTGGCGTTGCTCGGGCGTCATGCTGGTTTCCCACTTCAATTCGCGCGTGACGATGTCCGCTTCCTTTTTGAACAGGTCGGCGATGTAGCCCGCGACCTTCGCCTCAATGGCGGCGACGTGCATGGCCTGGTCGGGCGAGACGAGCGGCAAGTCGGGCTCGTCCTGGTTGTTCAACATCGCAAAGAGGCCGAAGTATTCCTTCTGCGTCATCGGGTCGAACTTGTGATCATGGCACTGCATGCAGCCAACCGTCAGTCCCAGCCACGCTGCGCCAGTGGTATTCACGCGGTCCACGACAGACTCGATGCGGAACTGCTCCTTGTCGATGCCGCCCTCCTGGTTGATTTGCGTGTTGCGATGGAAGCCCGTCGCCACCTTCTGCTCCAGGGTCGCGTCGGGCAGCATGTCGCCGGCAATTTGCTCGATGGTGAACTGATCGAACGGCAGGTCGCGATTCAGCGCGGCGATGACCCAGTCGCGGTAACGCCAGATGCTGCGCGGCGCGTCAATCGAGTAGCCGTTCGAGTCCGAGTAACGCGCCACATCCAGCCACCAGCGGCCCCAGCGCTCGCCATAGTGCGGCGACGCGAGCAACCGCTCGACGAGCTTTTCGTAAGCGTCGGGCGATTTGTCGTTCGCGAACGCATCCACTTCCTCCGGCTTCGGCAACAGGCCAAGCAGGTCCAGTGATAGCCGGCGAATCAGCGTAACCCGGTCGGCTTCTGGCGAAGGTGCAAGCTTCTCTTTCGCGAGGCGGGCGAGGATGAAAGCATCTATCGGGTTGATGATCGGCGATTGACGGTTGGCGATGGCCGGCACCGCCGGCCGAGTCGGGGCGACGAAGGCCCAATGCGCCTTGCTGCCGGGCACCTCATTCGCCGGGGCTTTCGCCCCCTCGTCAACCCACTGGCGCACCAGCGCGATCTGCCCGTCCGACAGCGGCGGTTTCTTGTAGGGCATCCGCGTGATGTCCTTGTGCGTGCCGGAGACGACCTGCACCAGCAAGCTGTCAGACGAATTGCCGGGCTTAATAGCCGGTCCGGACTGCCCGCCCTTCAGCGCGAAAGCCGCCGTGTCGAGGCGCAAGCCGTGCTTGGGCTGCGTCGCGCCATGGCACTGGTAGCAGTTCTGGGCAAGCAGCGGCTGGATATCCTTCACATAATCCACCGGCGCGCCGACCAGCGCGGTGGTGGACGCGGCGAGCGTTCCGATGGCGACAATCAACTTCATGCGATACAGTGGCGTGAAAATACCCGATTTCGACTGGCGTGACAGGAGGAAATTCGCCCGGTGCCGGTGGCTTGCATTCACGCGCCCCAACTTCCCACTAGGCGATGAACCTTGACGCTCCTTCAACGCAATGTCGCGACTAAGGTCATCACCTTGCGGTCCCGCGCATTTGCGCTCTTGCGTTCAACTTCAACTGCCGGATTTGCTCTCCACCTCATTCGCCAGCCGCCAGCAGAGCCACATCGGGAAGAAGCCTACGACGCCGAACGCGCAGTCAATCAGCCGCCAGCCCAGCGGAAGCCCGCGCACCGCGCCAAACCCCAACGCCCACGGCACCACGGCCACGCAGGCGATCATCCCAAACTGAAACAGCCACTTGTTCCGCACCGGGTCGCGCCACGCGCCGACGAACGCGACCGCGATGACTGTCGGTGGCCCATTCGTGACCTTCTGCCGCCCAATAAATTATCAACAAACTGTTGACGACACCCCGTGCCCTTGCTTGCATTTTCACGTTCCGCAGAATTGCCCAGACTTGGCGAACCGATGCCGTTCAACCAATCATAAGTCCAAGAAGCTTATGGCCATCCGCCTCCGCCCCCTCGACGTCGCATACCCCCGCGCCGCCGCCCAAGGAGCCGCCTACAAAGCCGTCACCTTCCCCTCCGCCGCCGAAGTCCAGGCCGAGCTGACCGCCTTCGAGAACCTGCGCGCCGCACAGGGCACCGCCGCCACCAACGCCCTCACCGAAGCGCAGGACGTGGAAAACATCCGCCCCCGCATCGGCCTGGCCATCCTGAACAGTTGGGACGACATCGAAAACAAATACCGTCGCCTCGACGCCCCCGCCCGCCGCGCCATCGGCCGCGAATGGGGCATCATCTACGTCTCCCGCCCCGGCGAAGCGCCGGAGGCCGGCGTGCAGCCGGCACCGACGGAGGGAACGGGAGGCAATAGCGAAAGTGGTGGAGCTACACCTACCCCGACGCCATAAAACTCTCGAGCCGGTTGCAGCTCTTCATAGATCTAGACCTCACCGCTGTCAGCCGCACCTGAGGTTTTTGGGATCTTAGCAGTTCATTGAAAAAGTCTCTGGTGGATTGAACGGCGCGCACCTGTGCCAGTCTGAGACTCCATGCGTGGCCAAGTGAATCCCCAGTCCGAGATGTTGTGCCTGCTCTCGCCCGAGAGC